>Ga0228711_1011402_pt1 | contig 11306 bp, 4 predicted proteins | sample MedpolnodulmetaG_2_FD_177996 | JGI IMG/M metagenome (GOLD analysis project Ga0228711, IMG submission 177996) | Root nodule microbial communities from Medicago polymorpha collected in Santa Monica, California, United States - brown nodules | ecosystem: Host-associated > Plants > Roots > Nodule...
TTGCTTCTGCCTTCAAGTTCTTCACTCAAACAGCAACAATGACATCATCTAGAAATTCCTTTGAGCCCCAATCAAGCTTCACTCTTAAACACAAGTGTCAGCCCCATAACCAAAACCCTAGCTTCAATCTCCATGCTCCTTGCTTCTAAATACCAAACCAAGGCATAATCTTCAATGAAAGCACACATGCACAACTACCACTTGATCTCTTAGAAAGGGATGAGTTCTGATTTTGGGATGGTAGAAGGAGAATTAAAACTGGTATAAGCTTCTCATGGTGCTAGAGATTACACAAATCCATTTGCATGCTAAAATGGGAGGATAAAGTTGGAGGATTAGGATGGATTGGAAAGGAGAGGGAGTGGGGCGATGGAAATGGTAGAGAGGGGGAGGAGGATCTGATCTTGTAGTGAGAGAAAGAGTAATGAATAATGAGGGAAAAGTGAGGTTAGTGCTTTATATTGCCAACCGGTAAAATTACAACCTCACCCTTTCCAACTCAAAGTGCTCTGATTCAACCAACTGATAAAAACATCGTTAAACATCTTAAGCGGGATATTACATTTGCTACTGTTCAAACAGTCGTAGAATATTAAATTCAAAATTTTAAATTTGACTTTTGCAACAGTTAGGAACTGTCGCAACTCCCTTGAAAACCATGTGAAAGATGTACATTTGCGACTGTTGGGAACTGTCGCAGCACCTTTTGCGGCTGTTGGTGTGGTTGTTCTACGAAGGGTCGCAAAAGACAGTTGCGACCCCAACATCCGCGACTGTTGGGGAACAGTCGCAAATGTACATTTGCGACCCTTCTAACAGTCGCAATCAGCATTTTTAAAAGTCGCAAAATGCGGTTTTTCTTGTAGTGAATATTCTCCCAAAAACACTAAAAATAATCTCCTTACTCAAATCACTAAATTACCCTTACTCACCAAATGACCAAAATACCATTAGCTTCAAAAATGACTAAAATATCCTTCTAGGCTAAAAATCCACTAATCCCAAATCGATAGCTAGTTATTTTGATAATGCTTGTTTTTATTATTAGTCTAGCATGATTATTTGACAGCTGTATCTTAGAAATTGTTAAAGCATCCAAGCTTACGTGTGTCTCAAGAAAATTGCATGTCATTACATATTAAGTTTCTTCTGCATGAATCAATTCAAATATGCTTGAATCGACTCAAAAAAGTTTCTTACTTTGCTTGAATCAATTCACTTTGAGTCGTCTCAAATTTCAGTGAGTCGTATAACAAAATGTCACTAACTTCCCCTAAATCGATTCATAATATATTGAATAGTATCAATCTTCATCCTGGGCCTTTTTTATTGATTCAAATCCGTTCTGATGCGCATCAAACTTCATAGCATTCTTGCTTTTCCAAGTTTGTCATGTAGTGGTTTGAATTGTTTCACTCATTTGTTGAATCAATTCATGCTATTGTTTTTGTTCGAAATTTTACACTTCCCCTCTTTTACTATATAAACTCTCCTCCTCATAACTCCCAAAATATTGAATCATTTGCAACTATTCTCCTTAGGTCTCAAAAAATTATTGCACAAAAATTCTTCAAGATTAAAAACTTTTTCTTAGAATCACTTTGTACATTGAGTCACATTGATTTGCTAGGGTGCTAGTAGGGATTGTAAGTTGGTTCTTTCAAGGAGATTGGTTGGGGTTAATCAAGGCTCCAAAGTGAAGTTAATAATCTCATTCCACCTCCAAAGGACTTGGGGGTCTTTCCAACCGTTCTTAAAGTCGAAGGGTATTCGTTTACAGGATGTAGCATCGATGGCTTGAGTGAAGAGTTCGAAGGGGTGCACAGGTAATCAAGAATTTGAATATTCAAGGAGCACCAAATTCAATGGTTATTGGAAGTTTGGGACAGTTTTTGCATATGGGTTGAAGAATTAGGTTTAATCTCAAGGAACTCTTGTAAAAACATTGTATTCAACATTGTTGCTTAGTGGATGACCTTGGTGAAGGCATACTTCATCAAGAAGAGTAGAAGTAGCTCTAGCGAGGACGAGAAAGAGCGAATTACTATAAAAATATCGGTGTTATCTCTCTTCCCTATCCTCTTAACTTTTCATTATTGCATATGATTAATTGAATAATTGTTAGGATAATTGCTAGTGTTGGTCTAAGTTTTTTTTTCATCAAAAGTTAATCTAATTCGTTGAATTAGGTTAAATAATTTTGCTTAGATCAATTGAGAGCAAGTTCCATTCAATTTTTCAATATCATATGCATTGTGTTTTCAATTGATAGCTTGGTATTATTGTTCATATAGGTTTGGTATTTAAATTGTCTAAAGTTATTTAAATTGTTCAACACAACTTTATAGTTGGTAGGTAGTAAAACCCCACAAACTAATCACGTAGATAGAAAATGCTAAAAGCTTAATAAGACTTGACTGTTTAGTAATTCCAACAAATACATAGAGGGGATTCGAAGAATCCTGACCGTTGCTAACATTCTGCAATCAAACAGGTAAACTTTGCTCTTTTGCAAACATATTAAATTGCAAAACCTTTAAACCCTTGTCGTTATTTATTTTAATTGTTCCCAAATAAGTAACGTGAATTTCCTATTTTGAAGAAAAATCCATGTGGATATGATACTCTACTTACACTTTATTAATTGGTAAACGATTTGGTACAATTGTCTAAATCCGAGCTTCAGTTGTGCCCTTGAACATTTGTTATCAAGTGTGATTATAATGAAAATCTCTTTGAAGTGCAATGGGAGTGGACTACTCCTGGATTGTAGGAGGAACCAACATAGAGCTTGGTCTCTTCTTAACGGATAACCACTGGAAGAGTTGATCCATATGGCAAATAAGGAACCCAATGGGTGTATAATAGAGCACCTATTTTCGACGGAGAAAATTACGACTAATGGAAAGAATGCATGAGCATTCATATCCAATCGATGGACATGGATGTTTGGGATGCCATTTTCAATGGGAGGTATCAACCGCAAATTGTCGCCGATGGCAACACGGTGTAGTCCTAGATAAGCCTAAAGCCGATTGGAACGACGATGACAAAATGAAGGTACAATATGATTTGAAAGCGCGAAATATTCTCATTTCCTCTCCTGGGGTTAATTAGTATCATTCTGTCCCTCATTGTAAGACCGCCAAAGCTATGTGGGATGCATTGGAAATCCTTCATAAAGGAATCGATGATGTTAAACAATCAAAAATTAATACCCTTGTGCAACAATATCAGCTCTTTCGCATGGAAGATGGTGAATCAATGTCCTCCATGCAAATGAGATTCACTCATATTGTAAACAAATTTCAAAACCTTGGTAAGGACATTTCAAACCAAGATTGCACTAATAAGATTTTAATATGTATGACAAGGGAATGGCAGCCAAAGGTTACCGCTATCAAAGAATCACAAAATCTCAATGCTCTTAGTATGATCACACTCTTTGGCAAGTTAAAGGAACATGAGCATGAGATCAATCGTTTCATGTCAAGTGAGAAAGACTCTAAGAAGAAGGAATGGAAGTTCATTGCTTTAAACACCACCTCGTCCTTCTCTACCTCTTCGATGAAAAATGATGATGAATCTCATGATGATGCTATAAATGAAGAGGAGATGAGCTTGTTTGTAAGACGGTACAACCGTTACATTAAAAGGAACGAGTTAAAGCACGATGACAAGAATCTTGTGATCTTTAGGAAGGCCTAAAGAAAAGGAAAAGAATCGGATAGTGATGAGAAAGTGGTTAGTTTCTATGGTTAGGAAAAGTAGGTAACTACAAGAATGAATGCCCAGAACTTGCTAAAGAAAGAGGAAGATTCAGATTCAATTGAAACACAAGAGGAAGAAATGCATACAATGCTTGGGAAGAAGACGAAGTTACCTTCAATTCTAGTGACACCAAAATCAAGGATGAAGACGATATATGCTTCATGGGTCAAATGAAGAAAGCTAAAAATGAGGTAATCTTCTCGGACTCCGACTTCGATTCTTACTCCGATTTTAAACCCACTTATAAGGACTTACAAGATTCTATTGAAGAAATGCATGTCGAATCTCTAAATGCTTTTGAAAAACTAATTTCTCAAAAGAAAACTATTTTGAAATTAGAATTCGAAATTTCTAAACTTAAGGAATCATTTTAAAGTTTAAAAGATGAGCATGTTTTATTTGTTAATGAGAAAATTGTAAGTCCCATAATTGAGTCAGCTAAGACAAATTCACCCAAATATGATAATTGGATGGATTATGCTAGTTATGAGACTTTCCCTAGCTTGCTTGAAGAGATTAGGTCTCTAAATAAGAAACTGGAGCAAGCATCCAAAGGTTCCATGATTTTTACTATGAATTCAAAAGATGAAAGAGCCCCATTTAAAATACCCCACACAAAATACTCTTATGTGAGAAAGAATGAGAATCATAGAAAAACTCATGTTCCTACAATTAGGTGTCACTATTGTGGTATAATAGGCCATAACATACCTCATTGCCACATTAGGATAGTTGAAGTTCCTAAAGGGGTAACAATGTGGGTGCCTAAAATCACTTGTTGTGAAACTCATCCTAAGGCTCCAACTTTTGTTGGAAGCTAAAGGAATCCTAATTTATTTTGCAAATGTGTCTTGCAACTTTAATGGAACCTTTTCCCTATAGTTTGACTAAGACACTAATACTAAGATGTTTTTTCTTTTCACTTTCATATTCTTTACCACATCTTAAAAGTCACAAATCAACTATGGTATTCCTTGTTTTCTCTTACTCCTAAAAGATTGGGAAAAGTTTGTTTGTTTTTAGTGTGTGTAGGATTGATGATCAATGAAGAAAGTCAAGGATGATGCTCCACAATAAGCTCCTTGGTTCTCAAGGACATCATGAGTAAAAGTGTGATGAAGACGTATTCGAGGACTTCCAATTCTTAACCTCTCCATTTGTCTTATCATGTTGGTTGATCACAAATGGCTTCTCAATCATCATTTAATATTAAAGCACTCTATCAAGGAAGTAAGTATATTCGGTTATAGATAAAGGTTCTTGGAGAATCAAATGTGTTTTGATCTCTCCTTGAAAATCACCTCTTACCCCTCTTTAATTGTTTAATAATTTCTCTCATCTGTTAATTGTGATTATTTTATGAGTAGATGTTTGTTGATTGTAACACCCCCACTTTCAATTTATAATTAATTCAATGATATTTAATAGGTGAAGTTTTGATTAATATTATTATTGTTGTTGCTTGTGCTTGTGCTTGAGTATTGTTTTGCTGTTGAGAAAATGAAATATTGATGATGGAGAATTAGTATGAGAATTTAAATAAAATGATGGGAGGACTAAAAATAAAATAATGTTGAGTCGGGGGTGTAGTGAAGGTGAGAAAAACACAAGAAGGGGGGGTTGAATTGTGTTATCTTTTTCTTCTTCTAAAACTGAAATTACTATTCAGAACCTGATAGAGTTTAGCTTCTGAAGTAGTGTTTAGAGTCTAGTTGCAGCGGATAAGTAAAGAGAGAGAGAAAGAAGAAAGACACAAAGCAATTTATAGTGGTTCCTTCCACAATCCAGAAGTAGTCCACTCCTCCTTGAACTTTCAAGGAGAGTTCACTAAAATCAATATATGATTACAATTGCTCAAGCACTAAAGCAAGAGACTTCAAACTACTCAAGCAAAACTGCAAGAGGTTTCCTATGCTCAAGCACAACTGCAAGAGACTTCCTATGCTCAAGCACAACTGCAAGATACTTCTATTCAAACAGAATTACAAAGAAAATGTTTGAGGTTGAACACTTGATATACAATCAGTGGTGTTCATAGTACAAATCAGATACAACTCTTAACACTCTAGAGTTTGTAAGATATGAAAGTTGTTAAGAAATTCTAAGTGAACTTTGATGTGAAACAATTTCAGCAGAGGTTTGACACTTGTAGAAATTTTGTAAGAGTCTTTTTTTGTTTTCAAACAGTAGGTCTTCACTCCTTTATATAGAGGTGTGAAAGATACGTTGGAAATTGCCAGCACATCACTAAAAGGGTCGTTGTTGAAGCTTGATCAAATCACCAATGATTTGTTGCTTGATATGGTTATTGTCCTGTGAAGGAACAATTTCAAATCCATTCCAAGAATAGAGGATAACCAGTGTTGATATAGTTGTTATGTTGTACTATAGAAGACATAGAGAGTGGAGTAGTGGAGTAGTGGTTGTACAATTGTATTATGTCCTTTTTTCTGCGTTCTTCAGTGGATAAGTATCCAATGCCTTCAAATTCCTCTGAATTAGTCGTTGCTCCAGGCTTCCATTCCTTCTGCAATCATATGCATGAGAATAACAACAATTAACAAACTCTAAAGCTTCCCGTCTTCAGCTTCTGATGATCTTCAGCTTCTGATGATCTTCAACTTCTGATGACGTCAGCTTCTGGTAGACAGCTTCTGATGAACTGCTTCTGATGAGCTGTTTCAAATGTCTTCAGATGTTATCTTCTTCAAACTCTATCTTGTAACACAAGCTTCCTTTTTGTAAATTCCATTGCTCTCATTTGTTCTTCCAGAACCTAATCTTGATATAAAGACACTTAAATTTTTGTCTATGGTCTTGCACACTTGAACAAATATTAGCATATCCAATTGACATTTTCAATACCTTGTTATCATCAAAACTCAAAGGGTAATGTTAAACATATTTTGTTCCAACATGTAGAATATAAGTTTTAAATAAGTTGGGGAGGGGATGAGTAAAAGTATATTGGTAGAGGAGAAAAGAATCTTAACAAGTGACAGGCCCTAGTATAAGCAGAAAGTTCAGGAGTTAGAAGAGTCAGTATTGCTGAACGTGGAAAAGAAAGAAAAGAAGAGCCTTGGAGGAGAAACCCTAACGGCAGCTAGGTCAAGTCACGAACCAGAATTTTCGAAGGATTCAAGGTATGAGGGAGAATCTCTTCATCTATAAGGTTTAATATTTTGTTTTGGGGCTGTAAAGGGGTTAGAGTATGAGTGTTGTTATGATGGTGATGAGAATGTTGATAGGGATAATTAATTCTTAAAATATGATTGTTGTTATGAAGAAGTGTTCCGCTGAAAATTACGATGAATGAATGTAAAATTGTTGTTGAAAGGGTAAAACTAAGGGAACCTAGTATAGAGATTAGAGTTAAGAACTTAACCCTGAAAGAGTGTAACATTGGATAGGTTAAGAGGGAATTAACGCCCAAATAGTAGGGTAACCCAAGATATGATGATTAGGGACGATTTGGGTGTGTTGGGATTGAGTTTAAGTGATTTAAAAGTGATTAATGGGTAAAAAAACGCATTTTTGGACTGATTTTGGGTGTTTTGATTCGACAAAAATTGCTCCCCGATTTTGGAAATTCGGCCCCCGATTTTGTCAGCCCAACTTAAGTTAACAAACAAATATGATTTTTTTTAACCATTTTCCTTTCCGAACTGGCTTTCAGTGTAAACATGAAAGTTGTAGATATGGATGTTAGATTTACCTAGCCTTTGGATGGACTTAATTTAAACATTTATAACTCAAGATATGATTAAAATACTACACGAGGGTCAACAGGGTCGACCTCTTTTCCCAAACTTAGGAAAATAAACTTTTCTACCATTTTCTATTTCGAATTAGGTTTGGGTACCTTCATGAAAGTTTTAGATATGGATGTTAACTTTCATATTCCTTTAGTTGGACTCCATTTAGATCTTTAGGAGCTGTGATTAAAACACTGCGCATGGGTCTTGCTTCATTCCTTGTCAATTTTCAGTATAATCCTTTCAGTTGACTCTAAGACACCTATGAAAGCAATAACGAGTTTAAGAAATCTGTTAGCGTGTAAGGTAAGAGGAAATATACTTAGAAAATATATAAGTAAATGAGGAATTGTGGTTAGGCATAATTAGAAGTGATCATCCCAAAGACAATAGTGAGCCTAAAGAGTGAAGTAGTATAGCAGTGTAAGGAAAAATCTAGGGAGATATAGATGTGTGTTTTCATGATGATTAATGATGATGAGTTATTGTCGTATGATGAAGATCTATGTGGAGATAATAATTGTTGAATGGTGATGATGAATGATGAAATAAATGATGTTTGTGAATGACGAGTAATACTGATTACGTACCTTGTTTAGGATGACGAGTTAATGATGAAGTGGGTTATGTTGTGAGTAAGAGTTAAAGCATTGGGTAAGGTCGGTGATGATAATAACAGTGAGAAAAGATATCAAGTTAACTCAAGTTAATAAGACAAAATTTAATTGAGCAAATAGTGTGGGTACGTGGTGAGTCTAAAAACACACGATTTAGTAAAAGTGGTATAAGACGACGAAAATAGAGGATAAGAAGTAGGTACTTTTCCGAGTGACTGATGAGGTTACATAATCTCCTTAAACCAATAATGTGTTTTGGAATACCGTTAAGTGAAAGAGTAAAAGAGCCAAGGTAGTTAAAGAACTTAAGATGAATGTTAGATAGTAACGTATAAGGTGTAAAACTTAATAAAGAATTTAGAAGTCTAAGTTAGATGATTGTACAAGATGAGAGGGTCGTTAAGACGAAATGTAAGGGAAGATAAGGATTTGTATATTAAGTAATGAAAGATAATAGGGATGATGATAACGATGAATAAGACGGGGATCGATTAGAAGAAAGCAAGATGAATAGGAAAAAGGATAAGAGATAATATATGATGTGCTGATTTCTTTGATAATGATGATTGCCTGCTTATAACTTTGAAACGATGAACTGTACTTGTTGAGTTAAGTATGCTAAATGCAGAATAAGGTGAGTAATCCTTTCATTGATTGATGTTCACAAATGATGAGCTTATGTTGATGACTTGATTCAATTGAATATGCTTGCTATGCTATGTTAGTATTGTGATAGCTTGTTGCGTATGGAATGGGGGATAATAATCATGTGATGTTAGTATTCTAAGAGGGATGGGTATGTATATGTGATATGCATGAATCCTTGAATGCTTATGTTTGTTTATGTTGATTATGATTGATGTGAAGCTAACCCCTAGTGGTATGTGGTGGACCACCTACCTATTTGTATGAATGGGTAGACGGCGTGCAGGATTAGTTTGTTTGCTTGCTTGGTGAGTTGCTTGAGGATAGCAGGAGCTTCCTCTGTTTATCAGTTAGAGTCCTAGATTAGGCTCTGATTAGGTGTCAGTCTTTATGATATTCTGGATTTATTTATGTTATGCAGATTTTGCCCATTTTTCGGGATTTGGAGATTTTATATGTTGATGTATATTGATCTTATGACATGTATATTTTGGAGATGTATGACTTATAACCACTGCGACTGTTGATGAAACTTATATATGCATGTTGTTTGACTTTTGATGTGAAGACGTAGCGTCTATTTCTTGAATAATTATATTATTCGCGTGTATTATCGCTTTAATAGAAATAGGGCGTTACAATGTTTATCTACGATGATGATGAGAGTGGAGATGATGTTTTGTGTGCTTGCATTAGAGTCGTGCATCATAGGGAGAATCTTGCATTAGTATGTGGATTATGTATTGAGTGTATACTTGTAATACTTGTTGATTTTAATTTTATGTGTCCATATAGAGTCTAGAGCATGAAGTCTTGCATTGAATTGGGAGATAAAGTCCAGTAATATACCTCTAGAAAATTATGCAGTGAAAGTCCAATAATATACATCTGGCAAATTATGCAGTGAAAGTCCAGTAATATAACTCTGGCAGAATGACGAGTAGGTGTGGTACCACATTCATATAGGTCGTTAGGAGAGTCCATATGCATGTATATGTTGATGTTTATGCTAAGTGTTTATGTGTGAAAATGATGTGTCGCTGTGATATGTGAAATGAAAGGATTATACTTAATAACTGTTGAGAGTGATGAGACGGTGTGGATTATATTCTTTTCATATTTATTTAATGTGTGTGCTTTTCCCTTTTATTATGTTATGACAGGATTTCTCACCCCTTATTTTGTTATGTTGTTTTCTGTATGGTGGTTGTACTTTGAGTACAGATACCCAGGTTGACGAGGAGTAGTTGTGGGAAGTTTTAGCAGGTGGTGATGAGGGGATGCCCTCCATTTAGTTCTGTTATTCGGTAGTTGAATAAGCATGTAGTCACTACGAGCTCTGATATTGTAACACTAGGGTTGGGATTGACGATTTTAATTACATTTTGAGTTGAATCTTAGAGAATTTGTTATTATCTATTTATGAATATTAGAAGGCAAATATGAATCTATTAATGAGATCAGTGAATGATTTTCTTCATCTACAATGGATTTATTTTTTAAAAGAAAACATCTTGTTATTATTTAGTGATATAATATCGAGTTTTGTAACATCCTTATTATTAAATAAATTCTTATATTTTAATATTTATCGTCGGGAAGTAGGGTGTTACATTGATCGACTTTCATCCTTTTGCTTGCTATCTTCTAGTTTGTGTCTTATCTTGCATGCTTGCTTGTATTCCAATTGCGATTGCGTACTTGCTTGTTCTAGGATGGTTTGTTGGTCTATGTTAAATTTTTTTGAATGATATCTAAACTTGCATCACCATTTGGCTCCAATTCACAACATATCACTGTTTGAAAAACTTAAAATTTTTAAGAACTTAGCCACTTGAATCGATTCAAAATGATTCAGTGTGAGATTTGAATCGACTCATGATGAATCGATTCAATAAGTTGTGAGTCGATTCAAATGCGTGAAAATCTTACTTGTTTTGCATCTGGGTACCTCATTCAAAACACTTCCCTCCTACCCATTTTCTCTCTCCTGTCGAACTCTAAACCCTTCTCCTCCTCATAAATGTAACACCCCGTATTCCCAACAATGTAAATCATACATGTAAATCAAAGTATTACAACGTATACGGAATGCTACACTTCGTAAAATACTTAAATAATTGAGTAAAATTTTCTATTAATAAAGTAAACATCAACTGATAACATTTTTAATAATCTCGCAGCGGAAATAATATTCATAAATCTTTTCAACCAAAATATGGCACTAACGCCTCAACGTGTTCAACATTAATACAAAATCCAACTAAATTATTTCAACATGAAATCTCAAGAAAAATACATAACAAGGACAACGCGACAATAAAACCCTCCCCGTTACGTATCAGAGCATCCTAAAAGACCATGAGGGAGTCGACTCACAACTGCAGCTACTCCTGAATATCTGCACTTGCCCACAAGGCGGCAATTTCAACAGAAGGGGTGAGATACATATTCAATAATAATAAGAATATAATTCATCGACATAAATTAACAACTTAAAACATCATAAACAACAACA
>Ga0228711_1011408_pt1 | contig 11299 bp, 6 predicted proteins | sample MedpolnodulmetaG_2_FD_177996 | JGI IMG/M metagenome (GOLD analysis project Ga0228711, IMG submission 177996) | Root nodule microbial communities from Medicago polymorpha collected in Santa Monica, California, United States - brown nodules | ecosystem: Host-associated > Plants > Roots > Nodule...
TACAACTTTGTTTTTTTAAAAAAAAAAAAATAAAAATTTAAAAAATTATATTTTTTTTTTTTTTAAAAAAAAAAAAATAAGAAAATAAAAAAAAAAAAAAAAAAAGAAAATTTTCTCTAATCCGTTTTTGAGTTATAAAGGATGGAAAAATTTGCAGACCAATTAACTTCATTTTTCCGCTCTTAATTTTCATTTTTGATTCAAATATTTCTAGTACTTCTTTTGGCAAAGGAAATTCTTCTAGTACTATCTTTATAGGGTTAAATATGTTTTGATCCCTATAAAAATTTTCATCAATTTTTGGTCTTTCAAAAAATTTCTTCCGCAACTTATGGTCTCTGTTTTTAAATCAAATCATGTGTATACTTAAAAATTTTAATGAATTTTATAGAGATGTTTATAATATTATGGCAATCTCTTCTACAAAAAAAATGTGATATTTTTAACAAGATTTGAATTAAATATGAATTTTTAAATGCTAAAAACTTAAAAAATTCATATTTAATTCATCACTTGTTAAAAAAATTAAACTTTTGCGAAAAAAATTTCTATAACGTACTAAACACAACCACAAAAAATAATACAAAATTTCGTAGGATACACATGATTTAACTTAAATGTACGGACCTAAAGTTGTGACGATTTCTTTTTACGGACAAAAAATTGATAAAAATATTTATAGGGATTAAAACTTGAAATTTAAAAATTTTGTAGGAACTAAAAATATATTTAACTCATATTTAAATAAGACCTGGGGGATTTTGATGATATTTAGTGATCTAAGTGGTAATTTTTCAGGGCTCCAAATCTTTGGAAAATCATGGGAGGAATGCACCAATCCACGTCTACATTAGTATGTTAGTTTTTGTTTTTCTGCATTTATTATCCATTATGAACTCTCTCTAGGTTTGTTGAGGACTTTCAAGGATATTCTTTTCTGTGTTTTCTTCCAGCAGTGTAACTTTTTCTGTCCTATATTCTCCCTTGAACCATGTTTGTACCATGATCTGTTTGTTCATGATGTTAAAGTGTGACACTTGACCTTAAACTGTTGTTGAGTGTCATATTAATTTATGGCCAATATTTTAAAACGTGGTTAACATTCTGTTCAATTAATTAATATGTCAATTAGTTATCATGAAATTGTTCCTAGCTTCTAGCTGATTTTAATATTATTGTTTTTTATAATTTTTTTGAATATTATGCTGGTGACAAAAATATATTAATATTTTTATGTATATTTGTTAATGTTTAACAATGACCGTTATTATTCTTAGCTTGAATTATTTTCAAGTAATTACAATGTTCAAGTATATTTTTTACATACTTGTTGTGACTGGCCATGTGTATGTTTATTTATTTTTTTAAACAGACAATTTTATTCAAAAACGAACCCTACACAAGAAGTGAAAATGCTAGAGAAAAGATACAAGATAAAAGATACCAAAAGACAACAAAACAAAGGCTACAAAGCCACAAAACCACCAAGACACATGTGTATGTGAATGCATGATGTTTTTTTGAGTGGCAAATCAAATCATATATATAGAAAGAAATTGAGTACAAGGGATACATATATCCAATGCATATGTCAAAAGGAAAAGCAAAAACGATGCAACTAAAATCAAGAACCATGATACAACAAACTCAAAATCCATCTAAAGGCCTAGTTAAAAATTACAAGAGGATCAAGATGTCATACCCAAAGACTACCTCAAAGATGAGAATTTAATATGTTCCACTAATTGCACAACATTCACCAACCCATTAGAAAAAAATAACGTCATTTTGTGACTTCCATGACATGCCTAGATAAACTCAATTGATGCTTAAGTTGAGAGCAACTTCAAAGTAACATAAGACTGAGAATGAATGAAACAAGTCAGATGGCATAACCAGCTCCCAATCGAACTAATGGAAAACTTTATACCAAATTTGAATTAAACGTCACATGTTATAAACAAGTGACGACCCGACTCTTGTGCTAGACCACAAAAACACATACTCGTAATTCGGCGATAGGAAAGGTTTTTGAGAGTAACGGCCTTATCCAAAAGTATTTTCCGAGAAAAATCAATAACCATTGATCGGACCCAACTCTTCCAAACTAGCAACATGATATGTATTTCATCACCTAACAAAGAGACCACCATGGGGGCATAGACAACAAGGTTTTTTTTATGCAGAGTGAACATGAAACTGATCGGACAAGTCATTTACCCACGACACATTATCCACCCTCAAATCTTGTTCTTGGATAAAAAAAAAAGTTGTCATATCGAAGTGAGAATCCAAATCCACCTCTAACTTTCACACCGACCTAAATCACCCACGACCACATCTCTCTAATCGATAACAAGAAAAACCCTAGGGAAGCGATTCGCAAAGCAAGAGCCTATACAAAGATATTAAACAAGAATGAAGTCAACATACTATTACCAACCACTTTCACTACCCCCATCAGAGAACCTGACAGACGTAGAATCAAATGAAGTTCTAAATAAAAATGAATAACCCCGACTAGGAGAACAACAAAGGGTAAGTCACGGACGACTACAAACAATGAACGAAATATGTGAAAAATACCTAGCCACAAGGGTTTGCTGAAAGTCGGTCCCCCCCGGGCTTATAAAGATCGAGCCTCCACAAATGACCTCTTCTTTAAATCTAGGTGATCGACTTCCAGACTAACATCTAATTTATTAGTGGTATAATATATGATTAACTTTTAGTAAAGAGTTTATCGGAATAATCATCACCTTAAGACTTACATACCTATTTTTCCAAGATTTGAGTCTACTATGGAGGGACATCACCATAGGTTCCTATGTGATTTCCTTTTAAGGATTAGTCCTCATAGGAGGGCCTAAATACCTAAATAGGACTGATCTAATCTTACAGTTTTAGAATTGCTCCAACCTGCAAGAAAGACTTAACACTAACTCCCACAACAATAATCTTAGAAAAGTTCATTGGTAGTCCACAACTGAGTTCAAAACAACATAGAATTTTCATAATCGACCAAAGGTTCTCAACAAACACTTCAACAATGATAAGGATATTATTCATGTATTTCACTTGAGAACTAATCAGACCATCACTACCCGCTAGAATATCTCTAAACCTATTCAATGTTTTAGCCTTCCGAATCAACCATTCAACCCATTAATCACTAGGAGAAAATGGAATGTGGCTAGAAAATCATCTTGTTTAAGCCTTGTTTGAATGTTCACCTCTTTGATCGGCAACACATTTGCCAAAACAAGACACACACGTATCACGACTGCCACATATCATCAAAATCTAATCTTCCCAACATATTATCTAAGAAATCCCAATAGATGTAAGCTTTCTCAAAGTCTAGCTTATATACGAAACATTTCTTCCTAAAATTCTTATCTAGATCAATGACCTCATTTACCACCACCATTACACCATCCATTCGTTTTGTCCCTTTAATAAACACAGATTGAGTTGGTGAGATAGGATGATCCATTAATACCTTATCTAGCCTAGCTGCCAATAATTTCGGGTATCAACTTGTTTGAACTACCTATTAAAGAAATTGCCATGGAATCTCCTTACTTTATTGGTGAACCCACCTTAGGAATGAGCGCAATGAAAAGAAGGAAAAAAAAAGGCTAAATTGTATTTTTGGTTCCTTACTATTTAGGTAGTATCGCTTTGGTCCCTTAATTAAAATTCGATTTATTTTGATCCCTTCACTTCTCTTCGTTACACATTTTGGTCATTTTCGTTAGTTTTAATTTAAAAACGTTAGGTTTTCTTTATCTTCTCCTCTTTTTCATCTTCATACCATCTCCATCAACCTTCAACAACAAGAATCCTAGAAAAATTCCATAAGAAAATGAAACTTTTATTAATTAGGGGACCAAAACGAAACTTCAAAATTATTTAAGGGACCAAATATGTAATTAAGCCCAACTTTTATTAATAAATGAAACAAAGAGAACAGTACAAGTGGTATTAGATTCACCATATGAGATGAACTACAAGTAATACTATACCCTTCCCAAACCAAATCACAAAGGACGATAGCCTATAATATATGTCAATATAATCCAAAGGATATAGAAAATCATATCCCACCTTTTTTCCCATAAATTAATTCCACGACAAACATTTTATCAATTCCACCATGTTAGAACTTTCGAGGAAAAGATAAATGTGTTTCTACCCTTCCAAATTTGACCACACTACTATATGTCAAATCAACAACAACCCTTGAAGTCGAACTAGTTTGGACGAAACAAATTTCAGTTACTTCAGGTAGGACTTAAAAAAATAAGTTGGGATTTAACCCAACACCGAATTAATTAGATCCACCTTCCTCAAGACATTAGATGTTTATTACTTCCTCCATTGCTAAATATAAATAAAATTGATTTTTTAGGTTCATTCAATTAATGATATATATGGTTCATATTATAAATCACATACATTGTTAATTGAATGAACCTAAAAAGTAAAATTTGTTTATAATCAGAGACAGAGGAAAAGTACTTTTCAAATGTTCTCCTCAACCAATCATATGGATGGAAATCATAAAAGTCTAGTTATTTATGTCTAGATTGATTTTTTTTAATAACCAAAAAAGTAATTATATAACTATGAAGAGTACTAGAAGTACTCCAAAATCCAAATTATGCCTAGATAAATAATTGTGCTTCAATTGCACACATGACAACCGACAAATTAGGCACCTTTAATGTGCATGGACCTATGCGCAACAAACCCAATGACAATTACATGCCTTCATTTAAACCAATATAGAGAAACATATTCAATCAAAGGTGGCCTTGTTCTCACTCTTTCATATTTATAATTTTATATCGTTTTCATAATGTTATAAGTTTTTATTTGCAAAGCTTTCTACTCCCTCCGTCCCAAATTGTATGTAACGTAAGGGAAAATTTTTTGACCCAAATTATATGTCGTTTTACAATATCAATGCAACATTAATGTTACTTTTCCTATTATAACATTAACTATTTATTACTCTATCTTATTTCAATTCTTTCATTTATCTTTATCATATTATTTATTAGGCTTTAATATGTGTTTAGTCCCTGCAAATAGGGGTCATTTAAAAAATGGTCCATGTATTCGTTAATCCTCACAATTTGCCCTCCCAAAATTTAATCACTTAAAAATTGGTCCTTCAACCCAGCTAATCAGTAGTTAATCAGTGCCACATCACTGATTAGCTGATGTAACATACAAAAAGACCAAAGTACCCCTGGCTTCATCTTCCTTTTCCCTCTCGTTTCCTTGCAAATTCACCTGCAACTCCCCCTTGTTCTTCTCCCAGCAACACAACTTTACCATAGTTTCTGAATTGTAATTGTAAATCTATCTCTGAGATTGTAATTGTATGTTTCCTTCATTCACCTTTCCATTAGACACACATCACTCCACTGTTATTTTTCTATGATGAGATGTGAACAAAATTTCATTAAGGAAAGCTACAAATCAGAAGAGGATTTTAAGAGTCTGTAGAAGAGAGAATAAGGTACAAGCAGCACCACACTTGATGAGAGTCAAACCCAAAACACAACAAACTTGAGCACATTGCTTCATGATTTCAGCATAAAACATCACCACACACTTCACTCACCACCACCGTTTTCACCACCGCGGTTAACGGTGGCGCCGCCACTCACACCAATAGAACTGTTCTCATCACTCCTGCAACTCAAATGATGTCTAAACCCAATACACATCGGAATATTCAAGCTCAAAACTTTAGCTTTCCCTCCACCGGAAACTACCTTACTCTGGCGACTTTCTTCAACTCTTTCTCTATGTTTGAACCTTGTTGCGTTTGTTGCTCTGAGTTTTTTCCACCACCGCGGCGAAGCTGTCATATTGGGCTATTCCAACCAACATGAACACCGGCCCAACCTCTCTCCCATGGCGGTGGTTTCCTCCTCTGTTACGGTCGACACTATTAAATCTTCAACCCTATTAATCTTTAAAAATAAACATCCTAGAATACCATAATCCTTCCCTCTTCATCTTCTCTAAGTTTGAATTGAATCAGTAAACTGAAATCATAACCCACATAATTTAAAGATCTTGTTCAATTTTATCAATGAAAGGCTGATGCAAAATTAGTGACATTAGTAAACTCACATTTAAGAGAAGGAATTGGAACAAGAGAATTGGAATAAGAAAATGAATTGGAAGGAGAAGTGATTGATGAAGATTTTGAGAAGATGAATATAAGGGGTATAATGGTCTTTTTGCATTTGTTCGGGAATATCAGGATGAGAAGAGAAGGGAAGGGCATTTTTGTCCATTCCCATGCCATTTTGTTAATTTGATGACGTGGCAGTGATTAAGTTGGTCAAGGGACAAATTTTTAACTGATTAAACAATGCAAGGGTAAATCGTCAGGATTAACGATTACATGGACGGATTTTTAAATGGCGCCTAATTGTAAGGACTAAACATACCTTAAAGCCTATTTATTAAGGACAATTTTGTAAAACAATAATATAGTTTGTCATATATACAATAATTAAAATGAGAGAAGATATATACTAAATTTAATTTCCTACCTAAATATTGATCATGATGGAAATGTGATAGATTGGGATTGGTGTCTATGCTTTTCTTTGCTGAGGAAGGTGTTAGTGATTGTGATGGTATACTCTTGGATCAGATGGGGTTGATTTCTTCTTCATCAAGTATTTTTGGATTTTTTGAAAGATGAAGTGGTTGCACTATTTCATATGCTACTTTTCAGTCTCATTTCAAGTGCATCAATACTTTTTTGATTAAGAGATTTTTTTGGATTTTTTTTTTACTTTGTTCAATAATTTTAAATGCAGCACTTTGCCACATTAACAAGAGGAAACGGCCTTTATTACTCAACTAACGGAAACCACCAAATTGTTTGAACAAAGATAAACTAAGAAACCCTAAACCGGTATTTATTTTTATTTTTTTAGAAACCCTAAACCGGTGTTTAAGCCTTTTAAATTCACAGATCGTCAATTATAATTAAGTTTCTCTACAAATTAAAATGCTATAATTTGATGAGCAAATTTTTGTTTAAGTTTGAAATTATTAGTAAAAATGGGCAGAGTGTATAGAGAACCAGAAAAGACATTCTGTAAGCTCCCATGGCCCCGGCTCCAATTACAGGCACCCTGATCTCTTAGAAATGAAAAGACAGAAAAACTAATAATTTACCACACATAGCACTTAAAAAATAACCATATAACGAATATTATTTAAAACAATATTATTATACATGAAAATATTTTAATATATAACATGTGCAATGTTTATTATCCGCTCAAATTGAGTGTTTCACTGTCCACTCATAAAATATGCAATATTTATTAATAACAAAGGAAAAACTTACTTTTTTGGTAGTGTTAAAAAGATGTGCAACACAAGACCTTCTCAATAGGTCATCGTACTACTCTCGCCCAAACACGTTTAACTGCGGAGTTCTGATAGGATCCGGTGCATTAGTGTTGGTATGATCGCACCTAAAACTTACTTAATATTTTAGAATGTGCTAAGAAATAATAAAAATAATATTAATATTAGGATTTTATATAGATTTATTCATTGCGTCAAAAAATATTAATTTATTTAGCTTAATTTTCAATTTTGTGACCAAAAAAAGCTTAATTTGAATTTGCTTATATTTTTTTAATACATTGCATTTTCTTTACTAAGTGAACTGATTTAATTAAATCATAAGCCTATAAGTAACAAAAATCATTTCATCCTGATCGAGAATTAAGAAAATAATCAAAAGATTATGAATAAAAGTTGAGATTTAAAATATGCAATAAACAGGACACAAATACTGAAGGAAAAAAAATTGAAATTACTAAGTAAAATGCCATAACCTGAGTTTGATAGTTATGTGTCTGCGTTTTCAACGACTATTGTTATTTTAATTTATCTAAAAAAATATATATGTAACAAATATATATAAACTCTGGGCAGAGAAATATTTACATGGACACAACACCAAATATAAATCATTTAGACACACACTCAATAAAATATCATTTAATTATTTTTAAAAGATATATTATTATTTTCCTTAAAAAAAAGATATATTATCTAAATGACTTCATACGATATAATAAAACAAAGTTAATTTTTGAACAAGTGTGATATTTGTCATTTTCTAAGGGCATCATTTTTTTTTAACGACAATAAGAGCATCATTCCTTAATACTATTCCTAACTATTATTAAATAAGGAAACTATTTATCGTAAAGAGTTTTTAATTTACCAGCATAACACAGTCAAAGGACTTTTCAATTTACACCTATTTTCAAGGTTACAATTGTATTGTTCCTGAAGGAAAAAAAACTAAAGCGCATATGTAGAATAGAAAGACAATTTCACCTCTTCACTTCAATTTCGCTTTTCCAGTTTCAATTTCATATTACTATTCATTCACATCACAGGTATAAAAAAAATTCACCTCTTCCACTTCCCACCTTTCTTATTTAATTAAAGTATGAATTACCTATAATGTTTTACTCTAATTCATGCATGTGAAAAAATTGAAACAATGCATGTTGTTTTGTCTATATAAAATTGGTACTTTTAATTTCTTTCACTATTCTTACTCTTCTTACTTATCAAATCATTGGATCGGTATACAATGCATGGAACTTCTACGGTACACCCGTAAATTATGGTGTACCGGTACTCTTACTTTAAAAATCTATAAATTAATTATCATTTTTATGAAATAAAGAGCTATTTGTATTTTAGAAAATATCATTTTATAAGAAAAAGTATTATTTCATTGTTTATAAAAACCATAGTAATTTTTTTTACATTTTATTGTAAAAAATAATCAAAATTCTCTATTATGAGTACTAAAAATTCAGAAAAGTTAAATTTTATTTCGTCGACGTTTTTGATAAATAAGATTTAATTATTATAATTATAGGTGATAGAAAATAATTTTTCTCTTCAAAAAATAACACATTTAACTATTAATTTAATGATTTGGTGTACCAATACACTCAAATCTTTGGGTGTACCATAGAATTTGCCTACAATGCATGCTCTAATTCATTTAATCATCTCATTCACTCTTCTTACTCTTGGTTCTCTCCGAAAAATTGGTACTTTTGATTTCAAAATCTTGAAAGAGACTGGAAAATATGATTTTGAAACATACATATTTGTTTTTATTAACTTAGTGATCATATCCAACCAATGAATTAAGGCTTTTGAAAATCTTGAATTAAGCAAGATCAATAATGATGCTATTTTTCATTTGCCAATATACTGCTAAAGCATTTGAAGTGTAAATAACTCTCTTCACAATTGTCTCTAAATTTTGACATTTATTATTCAGTTTTGGTCACGATTTGGTTATGTGGTTTAGTTATGGGAGTGATTATGTTTAGACACGTTTATTTTACTATGTTAATATCAAGTTGGAGTTGTTGAATAGAGTAGGTACAGTGGTTGATGAAAGAATATTGGTTGTTAAAATACACCAGTCTCGCCTAATAAAAATGTGTTGTTTATGATTAATTCCTTTCATGTTTGTTCTTTTTTCAAACTATAATGTGTAGAGCTTTTATTTCACTTAATACTATGCAAAATGGCGCACCTAGCGATATGTATATTCTGCTTAAGTTTTGATATGGGAATTATTTGTATTTCACTTATGTAGTTACCTCTAGGTATCGAATAACTTGTTAAAATAATGAAAATATGCTAAAATAGTTACCTCTAGATAAAGAATAACCGATTAAAAAAAAAGAATGAAGCGATTATTAGTTAGTTTCAAGGTCTCATTTTCTTACTACAAGGAAAAGTTAAAGTTTCATCATCCTCTTTCTCCATGTCGTGCAACAAGTACTTAGTAACTTATATTATTTTTACATACCAATATATCATTATGCTGCAAAAAATGTATGGAATATTCCTAATTTGTACTTAAAGATTTCATTATTTTTTCATTTTACACCCAAATACATCATAATGCAAACAAAAGAAAAGTGGAAATATTTGTTAATTTGTGAGGTAATGTTTCGAATTTTTTGTTGGTTTCCTCTATGTTGAGTTGAATCAAAGTTAATCATTGTTCATTTACACCTATATATATCATTATGCAAAAACCAAAAACAAAATGGAAAAAATTTATAGTTTGTGATTTAAAGTTTCAATTTTTTGTTTGTTTTCCTCTGTGTTTTATTAGAATAGTAATCAATAACTGAAGAGTGCTTTTGAAGAGTGCTTCTGAAGTAGTGCTTCTGAAGTGAAGCTTCTGAAGAGTGCTTCTGAAGTAGTGCTTCTGAAGTGAAGCTTCTGAAGACAGATTCTGATGTGCAGATTCTGATGTCTTCAGAATCACAATGTAGTTAGTTAGAGGAGTTTGTTACAACATCTAGTTGTATATATATACTCTCTCATGTGTTGTAAATATGTAGTTGTGTGAATCAATAAAAATTCTCCATTCATTATTTCTCTCGTTTCAATTCTTCATTTTTCTGTTAGTTATTCATCTTGCTCAAAACAGCTTATTTTTAATAAGCACTTTCGCTGCGCATAGAACAGAGTGATTGTTCTAACAATTGGTATAGAGAGTCTAGGTTAAATCTTAGGGAAACACGAGTGAAAAGTGAGGGGAATCATCATTGGAAAACACTGAGTGAGGTGTGTGTATTGATTTCTCAGTTTTCTTGAGACTTAGCGAGATGAACACTAACGGTTTTGGATCAAATATCTTGGTTCTTGATGGCAAGAACTGGGAACGATGGAGTGCTTTGATGAGATCTTTGTTTGGCGCACAAGATATGAGTGATCTTGTACAGAATGACTATGAAGTTCTTGCTGCAAATGCTACAGAGGTGCAGAGAGCAGCTTTCAAAGAAAACAAGAAGAAAGATTGCAAAGCTCTCTTTTACATTCAACAGAATGTTGATAATCAGCATTTTGAGAAGATATCCAAGGCAACAAGATCCAAGGAAGCATGGGATATTCTGGAGAATTATCAGAATGGGGGAGAAAAAGTGAAACAAGTCAAGCTGCAATCATATAGAAGGAAGTATGAAATGATGCAGATGGAAGAAGACCAGAAGGTGAGTGATTACTTCTCCAAGATGACTGAGATTGTAAACTTGATGAAGAATTGTGGTGAAAACATCTCAGATCAGATGATAGTTGAGAAAATCTTGAGATCATTGAGTCAGAAGTTTGATTTCATAGTAGTAGCAATCCAAGAAGCAAAGGATGTGAAAACTATGAAGGTTGAAGAATTACAGAGTTC
>Ga0228711_1011410_pt1 | contig 11296 bp, 5 predicted proteins | sample MedpolnodulmetaG_2_FD_177996 | JGI IMG/M metagenome (GOLD analysis project Ga0228711, IMG submission 177996) | Root nodule microbial communities from Medicago polymorpha collected in Santa Monica, California, United States - brown nodules | ecosystem: Host-associated > Plants > Roots > Nodule...
ATTGTGTCATGAAAATGCAATTTTATTGAAGAATTCATGTGATGCATTTTTTTACTCAAGAGTCTCTATGATGTTGGGATCAATGAATTTACTTACTTTCAATGAATTTGTAAATTTTGAATGAAAAATACATGCAATTTTTCTGTAAATTTTTATTGAAAAGTATACATATAGAAAAGTTACTAGTGTTACTTTTCTGTAGATTTGACTGAAAAACATTGAATCCTTGGATCTAATCTAAGGGAGATTATTAAGTGTATAGCTTTGAACTTCGGGGATTAATTAAATTTTATTTAAATAAATACAGATGAAAAAAAAAGAAGCAATAATCCTGTGGTGTTGGATAAAACAAAATTTATTTAATATAGATTACATAAAATTGGATAATTAATAGGTTCCAGTCTTTATCATCCTGCGTGGAAAGATTCTGATTTGAACAAAATGTGTCATGTTGGTCAATAAATGCATTACTTTTCAAAACCACCGAGCTGGTCCAGTTTTGGATTTTGCTGCTGATAATACCTCACCTAACATCATATTGTTGACAGTTGTAAATGACAACCTAGACTTTGTTTGAGATGATATTTATGATGTTACACATTCGGGTTGTTGCGGATTTGGACCGTTTGATTTTGATCAGACGGGTTCCACGTTTTGGTTATGTAAAGTTGTACATACGAGATGTTTAAGATTTTGTAGTAAGGAGAATAGATCAGATGAAGAATAGTCAGATTGGTAGAGGCATAGTAAGATCTAGCAAAACTATTAAAAATGATTTAAAGATTAATGAGTTGAATCAAAATATGGTGTATATTAAATTGGATTGGATTTTGCTTCTTCTCATAATACCTTACCTACCAACATATTGTTGTCAGTTGTAAATGACATCCTAGACATTGTTTGAGATGATATTTATGATGTTACACATTTATGTTGTGGATCTGGATCGTTCGATCTTGATCATATGGGGTCCATATTTTGACTTCACATTGTAAACTTGAGCCCTGTTTGGATAAACTTCTTTTTTGCATAGCACAAACTGTTTATCATGATAAACATTATGTATAAGTTTGCATAAGCTATTTCTATCGCAAAAGATAAAATAAAATAAAATTATTTTTGTATGTTATAAACTATTTTCATAAGATATCTTGGAGAACCTATGAAGAGAATCTGAAAAAAGCTCAAATGTCATAAGCTCTGAAACAGTCTCTCAAAACTCATGCTAGGTGATAAGCTCAAATAAGCCGATCCAAGCAGACCCTTGTTTTGTAACGTTGTTCATATGAGATGTTTTATTGACATCGAGCGGATTAGATTGTATGACTATCTAAATGTGTGAGGTCAATTTCAATTAGCTGGGAGTTTTACCTTAAGTTAACCTGAACAGTGTCTGAAATTTCATCTTTGTAAGCTGTTGTAAGATGTCAAAAAAATTTAAAAAGTTAATTGAATTATTGTTTTATCTTTGTAAGCCTGATAAAATGTATTGATCATTTGGTTTTCAGGTATGAGAAGTATCATGCATCCTATGGAGGTCAAGAGGATGAAAGGAAAGCTAATTATAGTGATATGGTGAGAGATATCAACATTTAGCAACCAAAATATTACTGATAATTAACTAATTATAGTGATAGCAGTGCTACACAGATGTCAACAATATCTTTTTATATTAATGATAACTAATTATGTGTGTAGCACTATTATCAAAACAATATAATCTGTAGCACTAATCTTTTCGGATTTGGATCTGGTGCGGTCGCAAAAACCACGCAGCTGCATTAGTCAACAAAACTCTGTTGTTGGATGAAAATCAACGATTTATATTTTTATTTGACCAAATCAAATTTAGAATATACTTTCATAATATGAACAATCCAATCTTCACTAACAATGGAGATTTATTGACCGTAGCTGCTTTGCAGTTTTTCAGCAGCAGACAATCTAGGTCCTTGTCAGATGCATGCTATATTACACGCCTTTATGATATTTATGTTCACTCTTTTTCAATATGGGAAGCAATTTCAAATTGATATGGCATGGAAACAATATCATGGCTATTGTTTCTAATTTATTTTTTAACAATTAACGAATATTGGCTCATTAGAGCTATCTTCCTTTTCCTGATGTTGTATAACATGATTTGTATAGATGGGAATGCCATGTTTTCAGTTTTAATTATATTCAATTTGATTACTTGCACAAGGAACATCATAAGATCATATATTTTCAGGTTAATAAATACTATGATCTTGCGACAAGCTTTTATGAGTTTGGCTGGGGGGAATCTTTCCATTTTGCAACAAGGTGTCCATTTTATTCATTTTTGCACATACAAATTCACGATTTCACTGTTAATTTGTTTGTGCTGATAATTTTCTTCTGATGCAGATGGGTAGGGGAATCTCTTAGAGAGAGCATCAAGCGACATGAACACTTCCTTGCTTTACAACTTGGTCTTACGCCCGGACAGAAGGTTTTCATCTTTCATGTTCAATAAAGCAAAATAGCAAACTGATTTATCTTGTTTGCATTATGTTCTTTCTTAATATTTCATGAGTTTCTTCTTTATTTGTTTTTAGGTTTTGGATGTTGGTTGTGGTATTGGGGGACCATTAAGAGAAATTTCTCGATTCAGGTAAATTGAAAATCCATCGTACGGATTCTCAGTGATCCAGTGCTATCAAATAGTGATGCTACAATGCTAAAGCATAGTGGAATTTGAACAAATCATTGTTGTTCTGCGATATGCTATTTATTACAAAAATATTGTCAAATAGCGGCGTTATAACACTGTAGTGTAGCATAATTTAAACAAATTGCTATTTTCTGCAATCCGCGATTGACAATAGTACTGCATTCAAGCACTCACCTAGTTGCCAATTTTGTTGTCCTAACAAGATCAGATGACTCACGTTCTTACTTTGTATTTCGCACTTGATTTATCAAGTCGGAACATCAAGTGACAGCGTGGTTCTCTGACTGCTAGGAATTTGGATCCATCCTCTATGTTTCCTCCTCCTTTGCTCTTCCTTGTTTGTTTTACCTTTAGTTACTTACAAAAATCATTAAGGGGTATTTTTGCAGCTCGACATCTGTTACAGGATTGAATAATAATGAGTACCAGATCACCAGGGGAAAGGTATGTGTTTTGAGATTAAATGCATTGACATAAAATTTTTAACCTTCTCATATCTAGTTTTTAAAGCCTTATCGCACAACCATGATGCATTGTGTTTAGGCATTTAAAATGTACTTATAGGACAATCCTTTGGCATAAATTTTATACACATAGTCCCTCTAGAATAAATTTAGCCTTATTGATGAAAAGACTATTAATTACTATTTTGCATGTTTTATGAAATGATTACAGTTCATAACTTATTTCTAAAATACTTTGTTCTAACTGGTCAGTTTTTGCTGACTAACAGGCACTCAATCGCAAATCTGGAGTGGACAAGACTTGCAACTTTGTCAAGGTCGGCCTTTTATAAATCAATGATTTCTATTTTTTAGGAGTGGGATGTCTTCTATTTCAACACATATAACATATTGTTCCAATATTTTTAAAATTGTTCTACTCCAGTTATAAATGTTACACCTGGATATTTTATTTAGACGTTGTTTGGATGAGCTTATTTTTGATTTTTTTTTTAAAAAAGCTTATTTTTGTGTGTGCCTTAAAATCTCACAATGCAAAGTTTGGAAGTCTGGAATTTTGGTATGCCTCTGTCACATCTGCGAGGTGGGTTGAAAAATGGGGTTTTAGGCATTTCGACACCGCGTCATCCGTGAGGCACCCGGAAGAACGTTGCTCTAAGCGCCATATTTCTGCCGTATTCTTCTCATTTTTTGTGTAATCTTGGGAGACCAAAAGTGGAAACTTTTAGGAAACTTAAAGGCTAAGCGTTGAGTGCTTTTGGGTGAGATTCTTGGGTTGGGAAACACATTATATTCACCTTGGGTAGTGAGATCTCATTAGAGGAAGGACCTAAGTTTTCTCCCTTGATTTCTCTTAGGATCTTGTGTGTTGAGAGAGACTTGAAAAAGGGGTAGAAATTAGGGTTTGCTTTTGGAGAGCTCCTGAAGCTAATTTCTTTGTATCTCTTATAATGACTCATTCATGGTGGACCGGAGAGCTGCTCTCTCCCCTAGACGTAGGTCAATTTGGGCTGAACTGGGTAAACAATCTTGGTGTGATTGTTCCTCTACTCTCTTATCTTTGTTCTTTGGGTTGATTGTGGTTTATCTATACACATAGGCTTGCTAGATTTGTTCTAGGCTGAATATTGTTGCTTGGACTGTTTGGTTGTTGGTTCCCATTGTTATTTGCTCCACATTTTTGAGCTTGTTGGTTTTGACAAAGGGTTTGAATTCACAACACTTATAATTGAAATGCTGAAGAGAGAGCTTTTGGCTTAAAAACTATTTCAAATTAAACATAGACAAACATGTTATCATAACCTAATAGTAAGACAATAATGATCAAGAATCATAATTGACATGGTTAATCTTATTTGATAATGCAGGCTGATTTCATGAAGATGCCATTCGAAGACAATAGTTTTGATGCAGTGTATGCTATTGAAGCCACCTGCCATGCACCAGATGCTGTATGTGAAATATTTCTAACTCTATTTAGTTTCACATCCATGCTTCTTTTTTCCATACTATAGGTTTCTATCTACACATGCACCCATGTACTGTCAATTATTTTGGATCAAGAATGTGATTCTGGCTGGTCCAGGTTTTTGATGTCTCTACAATCTTAATTAGGCCTTCACACTTGACTGCAATATTAAATATTGCAGTGCAATTGCATCCACTATTTAAAATCTTGGCATAACTAAACATTTATCTGACACTGAATTTTTTTGTATTATGCATAGTATGGATGCTACAAAGAGATTTATAGAGTTTTAAAGCCTGGTCAATGTTTTGCTGCTTATGAATGGTGCATGACTGATTCTTTTGATCCCAATAACCAAGAACACCAAAAAATCAAGGTATGATATGAAGGTATAGAAAGAATTTTTAGGTTATCCTTTGATTCACTTTATTATACTTAACAGACAACTCCTTGCTGCAGGCAGAAATTGAGATTGGTGATGGGCTTCCTGACATTAGATTGACCACAAAGTGTCTTGAAGCTCTAAAACAAGCAGGTTTTGAGGTGAACATCAGTTTCTTATGAGTTATCACCTTTCACGAGTATTATATATTTATTTTTTTCGTTGAAGTTGTGGGATTTTATTAGATTAAACGACGAGAGAAAATAATAAGAACTTTAAATATTATTGATGTTCACTTGATACTGATGTGATACAAAAGACTACACACTATCGCTATTTATAGGTAAACATAGACTCAATCCTAAATAAATAGTGAATAATCTAAGGTATGCGAAGATTATAAACTAATCCTAAGAGATAATCTAAGGTACGCTGAGATTGTAAACTTACCCTAGGGGATAAACCAATATTCTGGAATAATATCAAGATAATATCAGATGCTATTTTCTTTTCTGACAAATTTTGTTTGAATATTTAAGAGATCAGCCTAATCGGCTAAATGGGAGTTTCTTTTCCTTTTGTATGTGCAGGTCATATGGGAGAAAGACCTAGCATCAGACTCTCCTCTTCCTTGGTACTTGCCTTTAGACAAGAGTCACTTCTCACTTAGCAGCTTCCGTCTAACGGCTGTTGGACGCCTTTTCACCAGAAATATGGTATTGCTTCTGAACATAACAGCTAATGTATATTTCACTTTACACACTTTAGGTACAAATTTCTTGGAGTTATTTCCCTATTAAGAATTACTTGCAACACACTTTTAAACATTCTTTCTGTAATACTTTGTTACTGGGTGAAATGAATATGGATCTGATTCCCATAGTGAGATCTATGTAAAATTCAAACAATAATCAAATGTGTTGGAAATAGGGTGTTAGATTGTGTCTCGTGCATTTTTGTTTTTGCATTTTGGATGATGCACATAGCTGAGAATTTTTGGATTCGTATCTTTTCGTGCTCAAAACTAAATGGTTGTTTGTTGTTATGAATTTACATTTGTAGGTGAAGGCTCTGGAGTTTGTTGGACTTGCTCCGAAGGGGAGTCAAAGGGTTCAAGATTTCCTTGAGAAGGCTGCAGAGGGTTTAGTTGAAGGTGGAAAGTAAGTTTCTCAATTCCCATTTGTCTCATGGAAATAGTTTTTCAACTTAAATGAGGATACTCTTAGCAAAATGTACAATTCTCATGAATAAGGTGATATTTTTACTGTTAGGTCTTTACTTTTGGTGCATCTGAGCCTTGAGTGAATTGCTAATAAATCAGGCTATGGCAAAAACTGTATACATATTGAACAGTAAATTTTAACCGAAAATTATTAGATGAGAGTTAGTGAGATATCTTTATTCACCATATTTTGGCCAAACAAGTATATAAGGTAGTCAAATAAATTATAAATTAAGATCAAGGAGCATACACTATCAGTGTACATCAGTTTTACATTAACATCAAATGAAAACATATTATGTGGCTATTTCATTACTAATTTTATGATTATGTTACAAGAGTTAGTTGACATGTCGAAACAATATATTCCAATTAGATGCATCATACATGTATAAAGTTGTTTACACTAACAGTGCACCATCTTTAAAACTCTTTTAAATTACCTTCAATCATTAGCTAAACACACTCTAAATACTAAAACTGAAAAACACTGGTGAAAGTTTTTCTGAGCCGCGTCTTCTCTAACACAACTTGCTTATGCTATCTTTTCAGGAGAGAGATCTTCACACCAATGTACTTCTTTTTGGCGCGGAAGCCTGCTTCAGAAAGCAACTGAACAAGTGGAACAAATAGGCTGCTGTTGTCATGAGTTACTGTGATTCTAGGAAAAAGAATTATAATTGTGTTTGGCTTTTCCACCATAAGTCTTGCTGTTTTATGTTTGCTTGATTGTTTAGGTTACCAAAATTTCACTTGTTACTTGTTTGCTGAAGCAATGTGCTTCCTGCATTGGTGAATAGTGTAGTACTTTGCTTCTTTTTTAACTTTAAAAGCTGGCCAAGTTATTCAAAAGTTGAATCAAGTTTAATTTTTATTCAATATCTTAAAATTGGACCGGCCGTTAAATTGATAAATTAACTAGTTTACAAATTATTAATCAGCCGTAGTTAATTAATGATTAAATTTGTGATATGCCTCAAAAAAGATTAAACTTGTGAAATGTGTGCATTCGCACGCACATAGTATAATGGTCAATGACGGGTGGTGTTAACTTGTGCTTTAAGAGCACATATTAAGGAATCTACGAATAGTAATTATATCTTAAAAAAAAATTTACTTTTTTTTTAAATGCAATGTGCACTTTCTAATATAAAATTTCTATCTTTAGTACACTTTTCAATGTTGAGTGAGATCTTGCTAAATGAGGTGAGTTTACATGACTAGAACAATCAAACTAATGTCGAGTTGGATCTTGTGAGCTAGTCAAGTGAAAATATTACAATCCACCAAGCGTCAAGCATGTTATGTCGTAGATGTTTGTTATTCATTCGGTTGCCCCATACCAATCTATAGTCCACAAGAGTCAAAGATGTTAAGGCGTAGACGTTTGTTTTTCATACAGTCGACCTATACCAGTCCATAGTCCATCAAAGGTCAAGCATATTAAGGCGTAGACGTAAGCGACAAGGCTGTTAAGGAGTAGACGTTTGTTCTTCATCTAGAAATCAACCAAACGTCAAGCCTGTTAAGGTGTAGACGTTTGTTCTTCATGAAGATCGATCCACACCAATCCACTAATAACTACTTTGTAACTGAGTTGCAAATGCTAGTTTGATTCATGTTTTCCTTCATGTCATCTTGTCTTGTCCCATCAATATCGATAGTACTTATAACATCAATTTTTCTTCACACTCATAATTACTCAATTTTTCTTCACATAGTATTGGCGCTATAATTTCATAGATAACTTTAATGATTTTTTTTTTCCTTCCTCGGGTTCTCTCTACTAAGAATCAAACTCAAATCCAATTAAATGTGGATATTTCTCTCAACCAAGATACGAACCTTAATTCTTCATGTTATGAAAGTTTAACATCTTATGTCAGACTCAACCACGGATCGGTTGCACAACTCTGGTATTATTAAGTCGATAATTGTCTCTCATACTACCACACATTCACGCATCAATTTAAAAGTTTTGAGCCATGGACAACATTCAAATCACACACAAGAAATTAATAGCCACGAACATGATTTTCACCATGCAAGTTAAGTTTTCAGTTAGGACTTTCAACAAACACGTTGCGTGCCTATTTATCCTCAACAAGTTTAAACACAATCTCAAAATCAAAACACAATAATTATCAAAATATCAATCCTCAATGCAAATTGAATCAGTCTTCAACTACCCTCTCCTCTGAAACACGAGAATCATCAATCACAACGTTATCATTTTGTTGCTGATTTTGTTGTTGTTGTTGTTGTTCAGCGTTCAAGACATTTTGAAAATCTCTTATACTGGTTCTCATCACATTCGCAATAAGTACTGCAACAAGAAAAGAAAATACAGATTTTTTAGGAGAAAATAGAGATTTTTGATTTGATAGAAGATGGAATGGAAGGAAAAGAAAAGTACTAGCAGCGGTTCCAAAAGTCCAAATCCAGAGGATCTTCAAACCAGGACTTTTCTCTCTCGGCTGTCGCATGATGAATGGAATTCGAGTGTGATATGCAAATGTAAGGAAATGATTATGTTTCTCCAACTAAGTCATATGTTATTCTTTATTATATGGGTAATATATAGTTTAAATTTATGTTTAGTAGATAATTAATGGATATCATATCCTTAAAAAAACATTTTTTGTTTATTCATTAGATAGTTAATATAGTTTAAATACTTGATTAATAGAGAGACAAAGAGATATGATTTCTAGTCCTCTTCTTTATCTCCATTTTTCATTTTTTTTAATTTAATAAAATTTATTGATTTATTTTTTAGGTTTTTAATGCTTTAATTTATTAATATTCATGTTGGCATAGTGACAATGATGCCACATCGTTAAGAATTTGCCAACTCAACATGAAATTGGGGAAATTGAGTGGGAGATTGAAATTAGAAAAGGTGCACATGTGAGGGATACAGATGCCCAAAAAGATTAGAAGGATCAAAATCGCACAATTGAAAAAGTTTGAAGTCAAAAGTGCAAATTAAGCCTTTAATATGTTTTTTTTAATCATTTAAGCCTTCAAAATAATTATTTTATTGACTCTTGACAAATGAGTTAATAATACATATAATCAGAGTATTCAACATTAAACGGAATGTCACACTACATTAAAATATAAATAGAGAAAAATTACTATTTATTAAAACAACTTTCTCAAAATTCAATTACATCGCAGCAGAAAATTAATTCATTATTCAACAACATTGGCACTACGACCTCCACGTAAACAACTTTAATGAAATTCTAATTCAAATAGTTTCAACAACATAGTTCATGAATAATACGTAACAAATGGAAAATAATGCAAATATCCCCATCCCGTTACGTATCAGAGCGACCCTAAGACGACGCATGAGAGAGTCAACTCACAACAACAACTAATCCTGGTTATCTGCACGTTACCCACATAGAGGCAACATTCAAACAGAAGGGGTGAGATTCACATTCAATAATAATAGATATACAATTCATCAACGGAATTTAACAACATAAACAACAACAACTAAACAACAGTAATACTTCACATAATTCTTCAATTATTTCTGCTTGACATTAAACAACGACAACAACTTAACAACTCGACGACGACAACGACTACGCGACAATGCAATGACACAACAACAACAACTTGACTATGCAGTATGCATGTGGTATCAATAAACGTGTTAGAGCATAGGCTCTCAATTCAACGTGTAGAGCATAGGCTCTCAAATCAACGTGGTATGAATGATTAACATTCAACAGGGCATAAACCCCCAACTTTATATGAGTATGCATGAACTCAACAACATATTCAACAACAATGTACAACTTCAACGACATTGACGACAACAACGACAATGACAACAACAACAACGACTTGCATAAATAATACGGCGTTAACACGACTTAATGCAACAACGACAACAACTTCAACGTAATCATCACTTAGCAACATATTCAACAACAATACACAAATATATCCACATAAGGTTATGTATATAAATCATCCATCAACGATATTTTCACGATTAACAACATTATTCTTTGCAAATAAACAATGATTTCATTCACACACTTATAATTACGAAACTAAAGTATTCATACCTTAATTAAACTCCTAATACTCAAGTTTCTAAGTTTAGAAGCAAACCATAAGTTTCGGGACGACTTGGAGATAGTTATGCTAAGTTTCCTTAAAATTTCTCCAAGAACTACTTAGAGTGTTTTCATTATAACTCAAGATCCACAAAACATTTTCAAGTCAAACCAAATCCATTGGAAAGCTAACAAAATTATCTAAAACTTTCATGTTTACACCAAAGGCCAATTCAAAACCGAAATGGGTGTAAAATGTGAATGTTTTCCAAATTTTCCTGATAGAAAATCGGGGGCCGAATTGCAGCTTTCGGGGCCCGATTATTGTCGAACCAAACAGGAAAAACAGCTCAGAAAATCGGTGGCCGATTTTGAGCTTCACAACAGTTCAAAAATCAGCTTAACAATGTGTTTTTTCACTTAAGAATCACTCTTAAATCCCAAATTTGATAGGAAACATTACCTAGGATTATTCTACAACCTAAACATCAATTTGTACACTAATTCATTGAATTATCTACATGTTCTACAATCAATTTCAATTCAAAACCTAATTTCTCTAATCATCAAAATTTAAGAACAACAATCATGTTAAACCCTTTCAGAATTATAGAACCTAAAATTAGAGAATGATAGTCTCACCCTTACCTTAGATTAGGGGATTGATTTCTACAACATTCTCTCTGACTCTTCTCTTGGCTTCTCTTGGTTTTCTCCCTTTTCTCCCAAAAGCTTGTTTTACCTAAAAACTTGTCTGACTACACAGTTTCTATTTCTCTTAATCAACATATTCTCTTAATTCTACTTAATCCACTTATTTCTAATTAATTTTAATTCAGCCCCTTAAAGTCTAATTATTCTAATTTCCAACATATCATACTAAATAATAATATAAAGCCACTTAATAAAATATTAATACACAACAACATGTCACTTATCAACATAAATCATATAAGTCATATAAAAGACTCTAAACT
>Ga0228711_1011411_pt1 | contig 11296 bp, 5 predicted proteins | sample MedpolnodulmetaG_2_FD_177996 | JGI IMG/M metagenome (GOLD analysis project Ga0228711, IMG submission 177996) | Root nodule microbial communities from Medicago polymorpha collected in Santa Monica, California, United States - brown nodules | ecosystem: Host-associated > Plants > Roots > Nodule...
ATAATTTCAAAGATCGGAGGAAAGAAAAATATAAATCAAAAGAGTGAAACTCCAAGAATATCTAAGGTTTCTAAAGTCTATTTTGAAAAGGAAAAAAAAATTCATCCATCGAAATTATTACTGAGTTGAGTCACGATAACGTGGCTTTTTTAAGACGTTTTGCGACATTGTCTCAAATTTTGCAAGGTAAACTAGCAATCACGCCACCACAGGATAAAATATGTTCAGCTATAATTGTTCGATTAACTACTACATTGTAGATAATCATTCGAGCATTACACCTCCGATATGTTATTAAGATCACTTTTAATTTAATATTGAAACCAATCAATTATGAAATTATGACCACTATTTTGATCACTCAAATATGGTGTTACCACCATTTTAATATTTAACATCTTCAAATATCGATAAGGTACTACAACCACTCAAATATGGTACAACCACCGTCTATAACCTCTAAATTCTCCAAAGGCAGAAAAAATATCTAAACGATGTATACTCTTAAGATCATTCTTAACTCTTAAGTGACATTATTATTTATTAAAAGGGACTATGTTTTTAAAAGTACTCTTTATCCCGAAGGGATATACACTTTTCGAAGGAACTATACTCTTAACATCGTTCTTAATAGAGAAGAGACATTTTAACTAAAAAGGATTATGGTCTTAAGAACACTCTTAATACCGAAATGAGAGAAGAAAAAAAGATAGAGAAGAGAATAACTCATTAACACAAGCTAAAGAGATAAAGAGTTTTCGGCAACTCAATAGAACTATTTGGTGTGTTTTTTGAACTGAATAGAGTCCTCTATTTATATAGAGATTTTGTAATTTAGCTACAATTGTAGGAGCCAATTGATCGTTCAAAGACTCTTGTGACAAAGATTAAAAGAAACTAGAGGAAACAAACTAATTTGATATAAATGGAGGAAAGATTAAAAGTTATGTTGGATTCTCAATCTTATCACAACCAACATAAACTAAAATTATGGGAAGTGATATGCACAAATAAAAAATAATTACCGTTATTTTTATCATTATCGGGTAATTAAAAAATTAAATATCACAATATAAACACTAATAATATGTGTGTGTTCTAATTTACGTGGGATCTCCACACTCTATATTTTGTATTTTTTTTACACACCACTAGTTTAAAATCTCACGACTTGATATTTGATCTTCCAACCTTTCAATTTCCTTCCAACTTTACACCAATGTTCCAACAAAAATATAAATGAGCTAACTCAAAGGAATATTTAGGACCAATAGTTTGTCACAAATATAAATCCAACCTTTCTTAGGAGCTAACTCAATAGCATTAATAACTCTTATAAGTTCAGCATTCAGATGATATTGGAAGCTGCATGTGTTTCTACAATGCCAAATAGCAGCAAAAGTATTAATAATAGTACTTTGAATTTGAATAACCAATTTGCATTAGAAGGACAAGCTCTATCACAAATAATATTAATATTAAGAGTCGAGTTGGTATCAATTTGCACACCGATGATGTTTTGCAACCAACCCTAAATATTCGCAGCATAGGGACAATCACATAAAAGATGAAAGTAGTTTCTATTTGCGAGTCACAAAGATTACATTTAGACACGATATTGCAATATTTAGTCATCAATATCATTAGTGGGTAACTTATTATGAATAAGTCTCCAAACAATGGGATGTCTTTGTGCCAGATGTTCTTAGCCCAAAAAAAAAAAAGTTGGCCAGGTGGTCTTTAAAATTGAACACGCCTTCGAAAGTGATATCATCATCAATCAAATGAATCCAAACAAGCTCATCGGGATCTTTAATTCTAGGAATGGTAATCTTATGAATCAAGTCAACTAAATTCGTAACATTTAGTATAATAGAGCTAGGGGTATAGCAGTAATCATTATTGATAAAATCACTACCCTTGGCATTAAGATTAACATATTGCTCTAAAGTAAAGGCTTATCAAGCTAATTATCAAACCAGAAATTGGTAGAGTTCGCATCACCAAGATGCCATCTAGAACTGCAATGAACAACATGGATTTACTTTTGATACCTCTCTGGAATATGATAGTTAAAGAAACCATGATTTATACTCTAGATTTAAGAAAAATTAGCCCAGGCATTACATAGGAAAGAAACTCCCCACATAATTTAAGAAAAGTTGCTTCATTGATGCCTCTAATAGATCTTAGACCAAGACCTCCCCCGTTCATAGAAGAGCAAACCTTGTGCTAAACCAAGTTAACAAGCTATCACACATAATAAATATGTTTAGTGTTAAAAAAAAATTACACTAACAATGCTTGAAAATTAAACTATATTTTTCACATTTTAACAAACATAATCAACGTCGATAAGAATAATCAAACTAAGCTATTACTATATTACTAACTAATCCAACATGAGTACTACGTATAATTTTAGTGGAAATAGAGTGTTATCTACGCACATTTGGAGAGACTAATCTATATTTAAAATAGATTTGATATAGTCAATTGTCAATGCAATATCGTTGATAAGTCGATATTTTTGTTCTTTTGGAGGTGACCCTCAACTAAAACACATTGGGCTTTAGTTTGACATCATGTGGTATGGTCAACTTAGAAGGTGAGAAATGATGTTATTCCCTTTAATAAATCGTGGATTAAGTTAAGTTCTTTTCTTAGTAGTGGTTTTCGAATAAATCGTCAAAGGTCTCCTTGTGCTTCTTAAGATGGTTCTTTGTTTGCTCATGGTTCTTTTTTGTTGTGGCATACTTTGTTGGACCGCTTGGTTTGTTGTTGACCTTTGTTTTAGGTTGTTTTTGGATCCCCTTTATTTTGGGTTGTTTTACTTTGTCCTTTGTTTGTACTTTTACTTTATATAATGGAGTTTGAATACTTCTTATACTCATTTTTCATTTTATAATATATGCAATTTACCATTGCTAAAATTATTGCGCGATCGACTAAGAATGCACATACAAGATTTTAGTTTTATGTTGTAATAAATTGAATATGTCATGTGAAATTTATGTACAAAGACATTACTACCGCAATTGCAACTTCATTAGGCAATTTTATCCGATGTAAGACTCTTTAGCACACACCCTCATTACCAACACTATTAGGTTTAGTTCATGGACATAAATGGTGGGTGGTCTGATAGCGAAAATTTGATAGTAGGTAGTCCAATGAATCTTAGAGAGACTCTGATATCATTTTAAAAATCGTGGTTAAACCTAACACAACCCCACAAAAAATGATTTGTCAGGTGACGATTGCCTCCACTCAAAAACACACATTTAGTCTGATGTATTACTCTTTAACGGCCACATTTATCAACAATATTTCCGCCAAGTACATAATTGACAATTTGGCCAACCAATTAATTTTACAAGAACAAACAACATTCTTACCATTAATTCTTTAAATTTTTCACCGTACTCTTTGTTAAAATGCAACCTCAATCTCAAACCATGGTTAAATTAAATGAATGATCAAAGGGATAGACAAAGCCCGTCAAGTCATGAACATGTTAACACATATAGGAAGGGATGGGATACTTGTACGTAGGCCAATTATATCTGACTTATCACAGGCTCACAGCCTAAACTTAGCACCAAGCAACAAACAAGGGTTCCATTATAATGTTATGTGTGGACCACAAGATGGATCATGAAACACACAGCTTTATCTGATGCTGAAAACCCCCCAAAACAAGCAAAGCATCTTATACGTGTATTGGTAATGGGCAAGGTTTGGACTACTTAACAAGCAAGCTGTCTACAACAAAAGTATATCCTGTGCTACTATACTTGAAACATCAACCCCCCTATTGTGTGTTTTTATAGGAAAGCTTCCAAACTAAGCACGTTTCTTCTTCTTTCCTTAAGTAATCAACCAAGTGCCCCCTTTAGCGTGCATATTAAAGCTGACCCATAAAGCTATTTAACTAGCAAGTTACATTCATTACTTGCATCATCTAGGTGAGGAAAATAGTGTATATTTTTTTAACAACAAAGTTTTAATCAATGAAGGATAAAAGCACAAAGAGTATTTAACCCATAATTCCAGAAAAATTAAAGGGGTGTTCAATCCGAAAAAACAAGCACCCTAATTCAAGAGGTTGGACAAAAAAGTGGGTTTAAAAACCATTCAAAATACAAAAAAGGTCTCCCGTTTTTTCTAAGAGAGACAACCTCCAAGGGATAAATTTATCCGTACCAAACCTTTCCGACAACGAACACCTACAAAACAAGTGGTCATCCGCCTTCGTTGTTTTGGGACACCACACACAATTTGAGCACACTCCGTCCAACAACACCCTCTTAATTCTCAAGTTTCCACGGGTTCGAATTCTACCAACGGTGAGTTGCCAGGAAAAAAGTTTAAACTTTTCGAGGAACAAAACTAGTCCAAATTTCCCTCAAATCCTTTCGACCAATGTCACTCAAAGAAGATGGCAAAAAAAATTTCCCAATCAAAACAACATATCGAGGTTTAACCCAAAATATTTTTGATGTTTTTAGCACCCAACTCCACTTATCCATTTCAGAGTTACCAAACTGTTGACTCACTGAAATGAATTTTAACGCACTTGAAACTTACTCCTCCCTATTAAATATACTCGTCCTCCATTGGAGTTCCCAATGCTATTTGACGTCAAGTCAACGCCTCATTTGGTTCAACTTAAATAATCTTGAAAAAGTTGAAGAAATTTCACCCCAACCAAGTACTCCATCCGGTCACTATTATAAGCAAAAGTTCACTTTATAGATTCATTCAATAAATGATGTATTTAGTCTATATATAGACCACATACATCATTTATTGAATGAACCTAAAAATTTAACTTTTGCTTATAATAATGATCGGAAGGAGTATCATGCTAACAAACGTTGATTCTAACATTGACCGTGTTAATCTCCGAAAATAATAACTCATACTCAGGACTAAAACGGTGACCTAACCGGTGTGATTCAACAAAAGCTAAGATAAATTCATATAAGTGATTCAAAACTCAAATTATATTCATTTTGTCTTATAATCGAGTCATCTCTTTTCTTGGTAGTATACATATATGTTTTCTTTTATGGTAAACAAAAATTATCTTAACGATAACAACTCTAGTCTTTATAATTGTGACATTGGCCGTTGTCATATGTTTTAAACAATTTCAAAGTACCGGTCCACGGTAAACTATATATAATACTCCTAGTTCTCATTCTTAGCAATAGTTGTTATCGTTTTCTTTTTTTTAGAGGAATAGTTGTTATCGTTAACAATTCACGTATTCTCTCTTAAAAAAAAAAATATATATATATATACTAAAACATCAAATTTAGTATATAGATCATGCAACTTCAAGCCAAACACCGCGGTTTGTATTTCTTGTTGAATTTCAGCAAGTCTTCCAATGATATCCATGGATAAAGCTCTTCTAGCGGATATTTTTGACTACGTGAATTCATTTGATTGCTAATTGCAACAAATCGAAATCCATTGATTACTAGCTTGGATTACTAGCTAGTTACATGTATTACTACTACTACTTTATAACTTTATTGAATTAATTAGTGCTCCACCATCCTACAGTCAATTAAATGCAACAAGTCAACAAGTTTACCATGATTGTGATGAAGGAGAGAGCTGACATAACAGAGATTCTAGGGATCCTAATAGATTCTCTACCCCATGTCTCTCAAAACGCCATTGATGGTAGTAGTTGGAAAGCTGCAAAATAAAAGTCATGTCCCTATTGTTCTATTTTACATCTATTTTCATATAGCTTGGTTTTTAACTTATAGAAGAGTAGGGTTGGTCAAAATGGGAAAGATAATTATTTTCAAAGTGAATAACAGATATAGAACGAAAAAAAGATAATGTTTGGTAGACACCTTTTTATCATACACACATGGTACCACTCACATGTGAAAATGTGTGAGAGACATAAATGATGAGTTTTTTATGTGTGTGGAGACCACATAAACACATGTCACAATTGTGTGTTGGTGTATAAGTGGTACATGCCACCTAAGGTGGTCTATGTATCACTGCCAAAAAAGAAGGAAGAGAAAGAAAACACAAAATACACTATGACATTGCCCATTGCCATCAACAATCATCACCACCACTAACTGTTAAAATTTTGAGTTACTATCAATGAAACAATGTGAGCCATTGATATATTATCCAACGGTTTAAATGGACTGACAACAATAACAGTAAAAAATTTGGGAAATTCAGGGCAAGGGTGAAAAATGTCAGTCTCTACCTGACTCAAATCAAGAACATAGACAAAATTTCTTCTTTACAAAATAATATTAAATAATTTTTTTTTACAGGAAAAGTAATATTAAATAAATAATATGAAATGTGTTAATATTTTTTTAATATTAATGTAATTAAGTGTTTAATTAAGTGAAGCTATAATCCTCTCAAAGAAAAAATGATTGAAGCTATAGTAAAGATTACTATTTTTTTTTTTAATAAAATAAAGTTTATTACCTGGTTCTTATTTCTAATACCCTCTTGGTAAAAGTTGTTATTCCTTTTTATAAGAAAAATAGGTGAAAACAGTATATTGTTCTTTTTTTTTGTACTCCAAAAAAAAAAAAATTTTTTGCTCACAAATAATATTATTCTATAAAGTATTTCTACAACAGATGAGTTTAATTACTTCACGCCTGGGTTTGTATGAGTCTACCAACTTTTCTTCCCCAACACAGAAGAAAACATGGACAAATTAATTGTAGTACTTCTCAAATTTAATACAAATCACATGATATAAAATAAAATATTAATTAGCATAGTTCCTTTTATCATCCAGAAAAAGATGAAATGAAAATCCCAACTATTGATAATACTAACAAAAATCTAGTTCCCAAGATGTGTTTCCTATATACTCCATATATTATCAAATATAATTATCAATTTCTCCTTTCAAAAAATAATGAGTAAAGAAATTAGTTACATTATTGACTCTACAAACATCTGAAAACAAAACAAACTTATCTGAACAACGTATTTGCAAATTCATTTTTTTGAATTACATAAATAAAATTAAGGGATGAGGAAAAAGAAAAACGACAAAGAAAAAAATGAAAATGTTTGATTGAGATTATAGTATTTTCTTTAAAAACAAGGTAAGTAGGAAATAACAATGTGACAGTAATTTTAGCAAAAATTACATTTAGAAATTTTGACAAAATCACATTATGACCTTATTTTCTTCAAATTCAGGTAAATTCCAAATGCACTAAATTAGACACTGGCTAGAAGGAAGATTTTTCTCACTGTTCCAGGTGTGTGAAAAGAGCCAAAAAGGTTTTGCCATTAGATGAAGAAGTTAAAGAAAAAGAGACAAGCAAATAGATAGAGAAAGACATGAAAAACGGAAAATGCAGGTGTGTGTGCTAAAACGACATTGATGCTTTCGAGAACAACTGTCATAAAATGGAGTGTTTCAATATATAGACAAACAAAATTAAAACTAGATGGGTCATCTATTTTTAACTTCATTACCAATTCTTCATCATAAATCTCATATTCTTAAATCTTAACCTCACTCCAAATCCAAATGCATTCACATTCATCACCATCACCATAACACAACCATTACTGCAAATTAAAGAAACAGGAAAAGAAAAAGAAAAAAAACTAGAACATGTACATTGTACAAATAAAACTAAATCATGACCAAAAGTCTAAATAAAATTAAACTCAAATTAGTTCATCAACAATAATAAGATCTTCTAATCAAATTAAAGTACTAGAATAATCTTACCTAAATTACGTTTAAACACTAAGACAAAGTAGCATAAATATTTATAATGTTCCATTCCACTTGCACCCTTATCTTATCTTCAAATGAGATGGAATATTCAATAAACCCTAGGAAAGAAAATTTTCAAATTTTGTTATTTGGGTTTTTGTTATCATATCTAGGGCTTCTTACCAAGAGTGTGTTTGTTGTTATGCATCCAAACCTTAAGAACATGACGCTTAACACCACTTTCATTACAGAATTCTTGAACCAAACCTTCATCATGTTTCTGAATTCTCCAACCCAATTTCTCAGCTAACTCCAACATCTTATCCTTCTGTTCCTGCGTGAATTTTGTCCTATGCCTCTTCTTACTTGAACCACTTCCACCGCCACTTGGATTCGAAACATCTTCAAGCTCTTCCCTCGTACTCTGCGTCCCTCCACCGCCACCAGAAGTAGACGGCAAAGCAAGTGTCCCAGTCCTCTGCTGTCCAGAAACATGCAAATACCCCGCTGGAGTTCGATAATATGCCGCGAACTGCGGTGGAGGTGGTGGATGGTGATGATGGTTTGTCAACAGAAAAGGGTCACCGGCAGTAACATCTGCCGATGACTCTTTTCGGTGGAAGTTACGGTGACAGTTACAAGCAGCACATTTTAGTGACTCCAAAGTTCCTTCACTTCCTGCCGGCATAAACTCACCGCAACCATCAAGAGCATGACCACCAATACCTACCGCATGATTCTTCAGACACTCTCTATACCTTGCTTTTCCATTTCCAACACCAACCATGTTGCTGTTTCCATTGTTGTTGTTGTTGTTGTTGAGGATGTTTCTGAGTGGATGAGTCACCATGATAGGTTCAGTTCCACCAGGCATCTTAACAACTCTTGATGAGTTAGGTAAAGAGTCGTAATTTCCTCCACCCATACATAACTCTTCATCTTGTTCCTCTTCTTGATCTTCATCAAAATCCATTTTTGTAGCAAAATTTGAAGTTAGGTTATCAATGGTTGCTTTGATGTAGTGAATAATAATTTGAGCTGAAAGAAGAAAGAAAACAAAGGAACATTCACTCTCACTTTCACTCTTTTTCTCTCTATGTGCTTTTTTTTTTTGTTCAAAGGAAAATTTCAATCTTCATTTGATATTCATATACTTTTGAGGTTCTGTGTTATGTGTGGTCTTAATCTAAATAAACAAACAGCATATACAAATACAAATTCTCTCTCTATTTCTCTCTCTCTTGCTTTGTCTTGGACCATTGATGATGACCTTTTACCGGCTATTTCCGGTTACTTGGTAACTTTAGGATTTTTTAACTGGTGGAGATGAATGAGTAAATTTAACTGTGAAGGTTTTAACTTTTTCACTTTTTTGGGGACAATAGTACTCTGCTCTGGTTGTAGCAGTAGCATGAGGCAAAGGACGAATCACAAAAGAGGAAAACAACAAAACAACTAATAAACAAACTATTGTTCTTTATATACAACAATAATTTTTTTCTTTGTTTAATGAATATAATTATGTTGCCGATAAAAGTTGACTTATTTAATAAGAGGCCAAATGCATTCTCCCTCAACAACAAAAAAGAGGCCAAATGCATTTTTATTTTCCGTTTAAATTTGATAAAAATACCGAGTTAATCTTTTAAGTTCTAAATAGATTTTTTAAGTTATTAATTTAAAGAACCAAAAAATGTATTTAACCTTAATAAGAAGTTGGTTTATCTATGTAAAATCAACTTTTATCGTTGATGGAAAGATCTTTATGGTAGAAGATCTATAAATATGTAAATTAACATTCCTAGAGCTTTTAAGATATGTTCTAATGTTGGTGAACCTTTGAATACAAGTCTTCTTTTATTTTTTTGTTAACTCTTTCATTTTTAGAGGAAGGGGACTTTAGTAATTTGAAATTTGATTGAGAGGTAATAAGTAAAGTCTGATCGATCATTATTTTCATGAGAAATCAATCTCGGGTTCTCCCATAGGATTCGTCTCAGAGGGAGCTCATTAACAAATTAAGTTCAATCACTTGGTTGAAGTTCAACTCATCTAAACTTTAAAATATCAAAACAAGAATATATTTGTTGTGTTCATGATATACAAACAATAATGAAAAAAATATTAACTTTTTTTGTAAGTTACATTCATTCTATATAAGAAAGTTTCATTTCATGTGTTGTCCTACATCAGACATGGCAACAAAACCCGCCCCCGCCTCGAATTTAAAGGGGAAAAGTCGATTTAACCGGGTGCGGGTGTGGGGGAAATTTAGATTTTTAGTACGGGGGCGGGGTCAGGGGATGCTTAAACCCGCCTCGCACCCGCTTTTTGAATTTTATTTTATTAAATTTTATAACCTTATTTCCATATGCACCAACCTATTTTAATATATTATTACTCTTTAGAAACATATTTATTATAATTATTTTTCTCTTTTGAAAAAAGTTTATTAGATCTTTAATTATTAATTTTTACCTCCAATCTGGTTTGGGGATGGGGGCGGGGGCGGGTGCATGCAAGCGGGGGTGGGAACGGGGATGCTTAAACCCGCCTCCGATCCGCCCCGTTGTCAAGTCTATCCTACATTGAACATGTACACATCTATCAGTTGGGATTTAAAATCGAAATGTGATAAGCTCTGCGTTTCACAACACGTAGGACTATCCAGGTGTTAAACTGAAAGAATCAATATTTAAAGAGAAATTTCACCATGATCAAGGTTTTAGTCTTTTTTTTGTTGCAGATTGGTGGTAATTTTTGGTATTTGTGTGACGTTCAAATACATTTCATCATAAAATCCTTTCTTCTATTGATACTATACTTCATATTTTATCTTTTGAGTGTTGGAAATCTCGCTAAATGTATTTGGAGGTAGTGGATCTTGTTTTCTTTAAGAGAGTAGGTGTTATACCTTTTCATTTTGATTTAGATTTTGATAAGTTATGATTCTAATGCATTTTGTTGATTATTGTTAGAGATAGTTGTTTCTTGTATTATCACTTAATATTTGGTGTCCAAAATCAATTATTGTGGTAAAACTTTAGTAACGGTAATGACAGATGTGAGATGAATTTCGATTGAGTTATTATGTAATACCAAATAAGGTTGGGAGTATATGTTATACTCCCCAACTTATTTAGACTTCAACCTGATGTTGAACTCTTCTTAGTGAAGCTAATATTGATTGAATATGCTAAAATATGGATTAGTAGTTGTTTTAGGGCGTTGCACGATTTATCTTAAAATAAGTGTTATCAAATATATGCGAATTGTTGACGTTACCATGTTTTTGTTATGATTTTAATGTAATTCTTTTATGATATGATAAATTATATTATGTTGTAAATGATTTTCTTATGGATATATTGCATTCAAAGTGACATGTATTGCTTTCATCTAAATTTCAATATGTTTTTTTTTTGTTTTCTTTCATAAGTTAATGTGTGTGTTTGTTATTCTAATTGATTATCGAAGTATCAATTGCATAATTAAAACAATGTATTGTCTATGTGAAATTGTTTATGAATTAAGTTGTCT
>Ga0228711_1011414_pt1 | contig 11288 bp, 13 predicted proteins | sample MedpolnodulmetaG_2_FD_177996 | JGI IMG/M metagenome (GOLD analysis project Ga0228711, IMG submission 177996) | Root nodule microbial communities from Medicago polymorpha collected in Santa Monica, California, United States - brown nodules | ecosystem: Host-associated > Plants > Roots > Nodule...
CAAGGTTAATATTGAGATTTCAAATTAATTTAAGGATAATTATGACAATGCAATCAAATTTTAAAAAGATTTGCTCCCCTCCCCTTCCCTCCCCTCCCCTTCTAAAAATTGAATCAAACACTTCAAATTAAAAATCTCCCCCCCCCTTCCCCGCCCCTTCCCTCCAAAACTCTCGAACCAAACGGACCCTAAACCTCAAGGCAGCAGGTACAAAACCTCAATGTTAAACAATTAGAAATTTGCGATCAGAATCTCGTGTACTAACCTACACCAAAAGGAACCTTTTTAGGCATGGATTGTGATCATTATTTAATTAACGACTGGTATAGCGTAATATAAAAAGTAGTGTTTGCTTTGCTTGGCTTTGAATCCTAGTAATATGGTTGGTACTTGTACTGTAGCCACCAAAGCCAACTTTAAGGGTGTTTCAAGCATTGTAGGCCTTTGCTATTTGTGATTCGCAATTATGTTGTCTGGTATAATCATTCGGTTGTTTAAGAACACTGCAAAGTAGCTAGTGTAATCAAATAGTTTAACGGCTGCATTGGGAGTTATAAAAGTGGAAGTTTTAAATTGAAGCAAACCAGTGGTGATCAAAAAAGATTGTAGAAGATCACAATCACAATCCAATGTTGAATGAGTAATGAGAATCAAGATATAAGTGCAACTATGCCACTACAGTGACCCGCTCTATGATCCCATGCCTATGCCTAACCTGTGATTTGAATCTCAACAGTGAAGACGCTGAAACGTTTGACTGATGAATAAGAGACAAAACGACAAGCTCAAAGTGAATCAAGTATAGATTTTTTTAATAAGTATACATCCACACTAAACAATTTCTTGAAGTCTTATGCGGGATAATGATATCTAAGCTATGAGAATTAGAGAGAAGAATTCTGCCAAAAATTGAGGACAGTAGTAATTCTATGTATACTGCCATTATTGCTTTTCGTATTGCGGTGTTGTGCTCATCAATTAAGCATGATAGATGTTTTACAGCTGGGTTTATCAAATTTGGTTTTGCAATGCATTTTAAATGTTGGTTACCATTGGAGGCAATAAAAGCTGATCATTTATAAAGCTGGTGGAAGTGGAACTGCTGCTACACTATTTTTGACAAAAATTAAGGAAGCAAAACAGAAATAGTATTTCTTAAACAATATGTTAAAACTAATGACTGTGCTAAGGCAAAATTCCAACGGATGGGTCCTTTAACTTTAACTTAGGAAACTAAAACTCATGACAGGTAACTTTTACAGATGTATCTCAAAGCTGAACCAAGAAATAACTGCAACCGACAACCGACAGCAACATGAGTAAAAAAAGAGGATGTCATGCAAATCTACAATTCGTCCTTGACATCACCATCGTCATTTACCTCATCAGCTTCATTTGAAGCAGGTGCTTCTTCTTTTGTTTCACTTTCAACCTCAACTTCAGTCTCATCTTCCTCTTCAACTGTTGCATCAGGACTGATGTCTAAGCTAGTCTTCACTGAATCATAAATTCTAGAAGCAAAATCCTTGGGATCATTCAACAAGAAACCACTTTCGAAAAGTGCAGTCTGGTACATCAGCTGTGCCGTTTGCTTCACACTCTCATCCTGAAAAGTAAGCCAATGGAGTCAACCAAAAAGCCCAAATATGCTGAAGGAAAGAGACATCAGTCATAAAATAAGGCAATATACAAAAGTTCAAATTTAGAATTTACCTCAGGGTTCTTAACTACTCTCTCCCGGAGTTCCTTGATGATAGGGTGTCTAGGATTGATCTCAAGAACCCTCTTGCCACGCATGTATGCTTGCTTTTTAGCATCTGACAAAGTTTGAGACTGCATAATTCTCTCCATGTTTGCACTCCAACCAAATTTTGATGTCACCACTACACAAGGAGTGTTATCCAATCGGTTGGATATCTTCACATCATCGACATTGTCATTTGCAAGGGAATTTTTCCACCACTTAGTTAGATCCTTGAAGGATTCCTTTAGTTCCTTGTCTTTAGAATCCTTCCCGAGTTTCAGACCCTCCTTGGACACATTTTGGAACTTCTTATCTTCATAATCCATCAGGTATTGCATCAAGTATTCATCAACTGGGTCAGTGAAGAAAATAACCTGTAGCATATTGAAAAAAAAAATAGACTTAGAAGATGTCAAAATAAATACAATTTCTGGAAATAAGACTTCGCATAAAATTCAAAACAGTTCTAAATTGCACCTCAAAGTTTTTCTTCTTCAGACGCTCAAGGAATGGTGAATTTTCCAGTTGTTCTTTGCTGGTTCCAGTTATGTAAAAGATATCCTTCTGTCCAGCTTTCATTCTAGATATGTACTGATCAAGAGATGTCAATTTACCCTCAGACTTGGTGCTGTAAATAAGTTCCAAGAATCAGCTACATTGTTAACTGATGAAATGGGGAAATGACACTCCTATAAGAGTTAAATAACAAGGAAAGAAGTAGTACGTTTCAAATCTGAGCAGTTTTGATAAACGATTTCTGTTGGTGGCATCCTCAATGATACCAAGTTTAATGGATTTTCCAAACTCATTCCAGAACTTGGTGTATTGCCCTCTCTTCTCATCAACATCAGAGGATGTCTCTTCTGCATCAAAAGTTAAATTGGTAGAAGCGCAAAGTCAGTGAAGGGAATTCAGGAAACCACTCGCTTACATTTGAAAAGGGATGAGAAACCAAAAAAGAATTAGGATTCTTGCATATGAAACCCAACAGTCATTACACCATACCTTTCTTTTCTTTGTCAGTGGACTCATCAGGGTCCTCTTCTGCAAGCCTACGGATCATATCAAGGGCTTTCCTAATAAGTTTCTTTTTTATTGTCTTCAGACTACTGTGTTGTTGAAGCATTTCTCGTGATACATTCAATGGCAAAGTGTCAGAATCAACAAGGCCCTGTTCCCAATGCCAAAAAGAACATTTGTTAAGAAAAACTAATCTGATCTTCATAACATATATACGCATGTACAATAACACAGCACATCAACTTACGCTCAAAAAGCTCAAATACTTGGGCAACAATTCATCAAATTCATCTGAAATGAACACTCGTCTAACATACAACTTCAGGTTGGATTTGTTTGAATTGTAATAACTCTCGTATAAGTCCTGAGGTGCTTTAGGTGGCACATAAAGGACTGCTTTGAACTCGACATCACCTTCAGCAGTAAAGTGGCTCCATGATAAAGGTTTGTCATCGCTAAAATCCTGCAAAACACATATCCCCAACATTATAAATATTAACAAGCTCCATGAGAAGTGGATATCTTTATATATTCCGTTGGGTATCACATAAATTGTAATGGCAATATTACCTTGGCAAGAGAGTGGTAGAATTTTGTGTACTCCTCCTCTGTAACCTCCTTTGGATTCCTCAGCCATATAGCCTTCACATCATTTAAGAGTTCCCACTCGTAAGTTGTTTCCTTCACTGTCTTTGTTTTAGGCTTTTTTTCTTCATCTTCATCTTTATCAGCATCTTCATCTTCACTTTCTTCCTTGGGGCTTTCAGCTGATTGAAGAGTAAAATATGGTACGAAAGACAACTTAAATTTCTACTAATATATCAATTTTAATATAGAACAAAACACAGAATCTTGAAAGATGAAGATCCAACTGAATCCTTAAATTATACATACTTGTATCCTCTTCCTCAGAAGACTCGTCATCTTCATCAGCGGGAACCTCCACATCAACCTCTTTGCTTCCCCAGATATAGATAGGGAAGTTAATAAATTCAGAGTATCTCTTCACCAATTCCTGTGAAAAACAGAAGTTATTAAACCAGATTTAGCAATAGACCAATTGTATATTGAAAATAGATAATGTAAAACAATATATATTAAAACAGATTTCTCTTTTGTTTTTTTTTTCTACCCTCTTTTAAACTTCAAGAAACATAGTTAGGCGAGTGCTGGTTTTGTAAACCAATCACCCTGTGATAATTTAATTTAACCCATAAGAGTTTACCTTCTAAGGTATGCATACTCCATAGAAACATTACCCCTACTTATTATTGTATATTATATATCTACTCAATGAAAATCAACAACACATGCAATCACTTCAAAAACAAATGCCTTATGCACGCACGCCAGAGAGTTAAAGAAGCTACAAGACACCGCAAATTTGATTTATAACCTTCAAGAACACCTATATTCTTAAGCATGAACTAAGTGTAGGTAGTATCACTCGCTATACATGTAAAGTGCAAATTGTTGACATCTAGGTTAAACTAAATGATCCCCCATGGAGTGAAAGATAAGAACTATGTATACTAAAAAAGAAATAGAAGACATGTGATTTTAAAATCAAGCAACTGGTTATAATTAAAGTGATAGTTTGGGGCATACTTTGAGCTTATACTCTTCCACGTACTCGCTGGCCTCTTCTTTGAGGTGTATTTTAATCTCTGTTCCACGTCCTAGTGGTTCATTCCACGTATCTTCTGAAATTGCAAATGCTCCATCAGCTTTAGATTCCCATACATACCTGAAAGTCAGATCATTTCCAAAATCAATAGGTTGGGATAATATTTCCGAAAACATCCACAACATACCAATCAGAAAAGCAATTTCAAGTCTAAAACACTCACTGTTTGTCGTCATTATGCTTGCTAATAACTTCAACATAGTCAGCAACAAGATACACAGAGTAAAAACCAACTCCAAATTGCCCAATTAGATTGAGATCACCACTGGTCTGCATTTTCTCGACAAATGCTGCAAGCAAACGTAGTTCCATTTAAAATCCTTCACACCAGATTACAAGCGGCAAACGTTTCAGCTAAGACCCCAAAAATATATGCATACCTGAAGTTCCAGATTTTGCTATGGTACCCAAATTCTTTACCAAATCCTCCTTTGTCATACCAATACCTCTGTCTCTAATCGATAGAATTTTCTTTTCCTTATCTAACTTAATCTGCATCAGCAAGTAACGAGATATAGACCTTTTTTAGATAAACAAATTAATTAAACTTATAGCATAAAGTCAAATTGTTTTCACATAAGCTATCAGTTGTTTTCATAAGCTATCACGAAAAACTTATGAAAACAACCTGAAAACATATAAGCGGTTTAAATAAGCTATCCCAAATAGTTTTACAAGTTAAGCCAATAGATAGGTTCATATAAGCCAATCCAAATAAACCCATTAAAACAGCATTAAATTACCAGCATTCTTTAGTCCTTATCATTAAAAAAACTACAGGGACAAACTAATGAATCAAATGAAAATAGAATAATAATTAAAGTATACAAACCTGGATTTCAAGCTTGGTGTTGTCACCTTCACCCAAAATATCCTTATCAGTGAGGGATAGGAACCTAATCTTGTCCAATGCCTACAATAAACAACACATTTGTGATCAATACAAGTTCAATTTCGTGTACAAATTATAAATGCAAGGATTTTCTAAGTGTATGTTTGGTTCCACTTTGCGAGGAGCCAAAATTTATTCTAAAAGTGTAGAATTGATTTACATATGTTTGGTTGATTTTGCTCTCTAATATAATTGATTTTGCCTTGAAGTTAGAATGCAAAGCTTTGGATTCTAAAACTAATTTTTAGACTCAATGTATGCCATAATCAATTTTACCTAATCAATTTTTGTCGCCGCAGAACCAAACTCACACCGATTCTAAACTCAAAACGTACATAATGAGAATATATGTAAATACGTAAAAGAGGATGAGCTTACATCAGAAGCATTTGAAATCAGTTCCCTAAGGAAAATATCCTTATTACTGTAAAGCGAATTGATGATAATATCCATAAGCCTTGACACTTCAGCTTGAAACTCAAACTTCTCCGCATTACTGCGAAGTGATCTCTTCGAAATCGACTCCGATTCCCTTCATTCACACACATTTCAATCTCAAAATCACAAATCAATACAGAAAAACATATAAACATAGATCGAAATTCAAATCAGAGAGAAATCGATACCTCTTAACGACATCTGAATCGGTTGAAAGTCCATGAGGAACAGCACCGAGTTTTTCTTCCACCTTTGGTGGATCTACGATTTCATCGGAATTACCTTCCGCATTCGCTTGAAATTTTTGACCTAACAAACAAATTTTCACTTAGTAAACGAAATCCAACATTGAAATAAAATGTGCGTAGAAATTATTCATAACAAATTTTCGATGCGTAAACGAAATTGAACTATGAACGAACAATGAAATGTGCATAGAAATTATACATAACAAATTTACGATTCGTAAACGAAATTGAAGAATGGAGAATGAACGAACCTTGATCTGCGAGAAGAAGAAGAAGAGAGAGAAGAAGAAGAGTGGAAGGAATCGTCCACTTCCTCATTGCAATGACAGTGTAAACAATTTCGAGAAGGTTCTAACAGAACGTTTGGTTTAGAATGAAGATTTCGTTACTACACTTCTTGAATATATATATACTCTCTCTTTGTTACTGGAATTTTCCTTGCTGGGACGAAGAATGGGAGCAGTTGGATTTGGCAGCGTGGATGATCTGACGGTGAAGTATGGGTTTAGTGCAACGTGGCGTTGATTAATTGGTTTGATCTACTTGCTTCGACGTGGAGATGTTAAGTGAGTTAAGTGTCACTATGTAATGGATGGACCCACAGGGACGACTCAGAATTTTCAAGTCCACCATTGCCGTTTGTGATACTTCTGCTTATGTGACAAGGATGATCTTCCTTCATTTCATTGGTTATATTTTTTCATTTCTACGTGGAATGATCCAATAAGTTATAGTCAATGAGATTTAGTATAATATCATATTTTTTCATTTCTACGTGGAATGATCTCTAAGAAAATTAGTTTTTTATCCGACTTTACTTATTTTAAATTGAACTCTCTATGATACTATGAAAATCAATTTCGCTTAGGAACTTAGGTTTAAGGCAAAAAAAAGTATATCATGAGATTTATGTACTTTGTCGTCAATGGATTTTTATACATTTCCTAAGAAACTACAAGGCTTGAGTTTTTTGGAAGTACTCATATCTTATCTACTAATAAGATATTCACACTACAACATTTATATTGTCGTATGACATGAATTGAATTCTTACCAAATAGATCAAACTATATATGTGAAATAGATTTACAAAAAAGTTATGATAGTTTCAAATAATTTATAAAAATAACTTGGAATGCATTTGTAAACAATTTTTAACTGTTTTTTTTATCTAATATGAGATGTTCATATGTGGTTGCAGGATAGTGAGGCACAACAAGACGAGCGGTAAGACACGTGTGTGGGGGTAGAAGTTATGTGGTATGTGTGAAGGTCTTGAGTTGCAACCTCGATGAGGAGTTCTATTCGTATAAACAACTTGATCATGTCAATACCAACACCTTGGGGCATTATGTTCATAATTTGCACGACCACATCCATGATTTTCATTGTAATGCTCAATTATAGAGTTATAACATTCTTGATCATTCATATTAACACTCGATATTAGATCAACATGAGCGACATTTATCGACAATCAAGGTTTAGTAAGTTCTCGGCAAAATTTGTCAAATTGTGCTTCTTGCATTAATATCAATGCCTCAACATTTTCAATCATTGGGAGCAACAATGCCCTCATTGAAAGAATCTACTTTACTATTTACAATTTGTTGCTTTTAGTTTGGTCATTTATGTTTGACAAAAAACCGGGTTTACGGTTTAAGGTTTAGGTCCTTATTTTAAGAACATATTTGAAACTTAAAAACATAATTTTTTTTTTTTAAATAAGTGCATTAAATTAACAACTTAAATGACTTATTTGAAACTTAAAAACAAAACAAAAAATTAAATTGGTGCATTAAATTAATAACTTAAATGACTTATTTGAAACTTAAAACAACTTAAAGTCCTATTTAAAACTTAAAAGAGCCTATTTGAAATTTAAAAAACTTAAAGGACTAACCCAATAGTTTTGTCAAACTTAAAAACTCAACTCTCCACACAACATAAACCATAGAGCAAACCTAAACACTTTCCAAAACATGAAACCTAAAAAAAACTATATCTCAACAACTATGATCATCTTGAACCATGTTGATATTACACCATCAGCAGGATTTGATGGGTTTATGTTAGTACCTCATGGTAATGAACATCATCTACTGCAAGTCGTGGCCCAACAATCAATAACATTTTCAGTCGCTCCTTGTATTGACTTTCAAAATTTCAAGGGCAATGGGATGTTTGAAGGATCATGTGCAAACAAAACGAGCCATGTTGTTGCTATAGTGGGTTACGGGGTAAGTGATGATGGGAGGAAATATTGGATAATTAAAAAATTTTGGGGTGAAAGATGGAGGGATTTAGACTATGCCAAACCATCATGAGAAAAGGAGACAAATTCCTCATGAAATCCTTCAATAATTAAGTCAACATGTTCTTGCTAAAAAATCGTGTCAAATAGGATAAAGTTAGTTACATTTGCTATTTTAGTTTTCATGTATTTTTCTTTGGTGTGTAATGCACTTGTGCACACTTACTTTTCCTATATAATCAGTTGTAAGCCCACACTTCAATAAATGAGAATCACACTTTTCCTTATTGAATCTCATTCTTCTCATATGTGATTTTTTCACCTTAACATGGTATCGTTTGTTTTGCAATGATCCACGATTCGCTTTCGTTTACCGTTAGTGTTCATTGAATGAGTGTTTTGAGGTATATAATGAGGAGAAGTAGACTCAGAAGTTGAGTTGGTGGACACTGACTCAGGGAGATGTGTTTTTGATAGACTCGAAAGGAGAGACAATAGTGATTGGAGTGGCATTAAAAACAACATCACGAAGAATGTGTGAGTCAGAGTTAGAAGCATTATTATTAATAAAGGAAGGGGGTATGTGGAATGTTGAGAAGTAGATTGATTAGGACTGATTAGTGATTGAGGAATAACATACTGAGATGGTGCATGACTCATAGGTGTAATAGAAGAAGTAAGAAGTAGGTGAAATGGATAAGTTAGCTTGCTGAGATGATACGCTAGGTGAAGAAGTGGAACTTCCATTGGAGGAAGAGGCATTTGAATACTATGATGGTGGGATGATGGAAATAGGATTAGGTGTAGGATGGAAAGTGGATAAGGTGGGTGAATCAGGTTTCAAAGGAAAATAAGTTTGAGATGGAAACAACTAGTGTAAGGGAACCTGAGTTTATTAAAAACAACATCCTTAAACATCAAATGTTTTCTTGTTGGATCAAGACACTTATAACCTTTGTGAGAAGAAGAGTAGCCTAGAAAAAATCCATTCCTTTTAGTAAAAAATCCAGTTTCTTAGTGTTGAAAGACCTCAAAAGGGGAAAACATGCACAACCAAAACATTTCAAAAACTACCAGGAAATTGTAAATTTAGCATAAAGAAGGGTGATTGTCACTTAGACTTAAAAGTATAATTTTTTTTTTTGATCTAATATTTCGTCTCGTCAGCACTTACTCCATAACCAACTATAACAATATCATTATAGATCGACATATTGAATCATCACTTAGACTTAAGAATCTATATGCACTGCTATTTTAAGCATATCCAATAAACACACAATCATAAGTCTTGGTTCAAACATTGGCCACCTTGAAATCTGGTAGACCCGCCTTTTCTAGACACCCCCACCCTGCTTGTAAGTTGGGTTCAAAACCCTTTCATAATTCATAAGGAGTTTTTCGACACTGTTTAGTATATAACATGCAAACAATATCGCTTCCCCCCACATATTGTATCCTCATGTGTTATTAATTCATTGTTATATAAAGTTGACTGTCACGACCATGTTGTCATAACATGTGATTTGATTGTTTAGCTAATTTCGTGACTAGTAATAAGCTATATTTTGCTTGACATATATGTATTTTCTTGTGAATGAAATAACCGAACAATCTGAAAAATTCCATTTGCTCGGAATCACAAGGTATGTTTTACAGTGTTGCATTTGTGCCTTTTCCTTTCATTTTTGTCCATTTATAGTCTCTCCTTTTTTAAAAAAAAATGTGCTTTTAATTGCACCGTATATAAAAATAAGGGACTAAAAACATATTTTTATAAAAGGCAGGACTAAATTGATAAAAAATTTAGAGACTAAATTCAATAAATGGAATCTGTATATTATTTTTTTTCCAACATCAATGTATGTATGATTTGATACTGTACTTTATTGTATGCGTCATTGTTGCTCAATAACTAAAAACAACAAATTATAAATAGTAAAGTAGATTCTTTCAACGAGGACATTGTTGCTCATGCATGACTAATTTCAAAATACAAATTAATAAGCAATAGTTTAAGGACATAGCAAGAAACTTAATATAAAAGTACTACATAGTGTGATCGATGGAATCTCAAACCTAAACCTTGAGAGTGGGATAATAAGAGTAACAACTAGTAATGCCACAATTACCTACTGATACAAATTAATAAGCAATAGTTTAAGGACATAGCTAGAAACTTAATATAAAAGTACTACATAGTGTGATCGAGGGAATTTCAAACCTAAATCTTGAGAGTGGGATAATAAGAGTAACGACTAGTAATGTCACAATAACCTACTGGTCCATTTCCCCTTATCAGTTTGGCATAGCCTAAGTCCCCCCATCTTTCACCCCAAATTTTTTTAAAGGTTAATAGGTCTTTACCCCCTGTAATATAGGTCATTTTCGGTTTTCCCCCCTGTAATTTTTTTTTGATTTATCCTCTTGTAAAAAAATTTTGTTTTGATTTACCCCCCTAATAGGTCAAACAAAAACGAAAATTTCTTGTTAAAAAAATAAAATTGGTTTTTGTTTGGCCTATTAGGGGGTAAATAAAAAAAAAACTACAGGGGGGAAACCAGAAATGACCTATATTACAAGGGGTAAAGACCTATTAACCCAATTTTTAATTATCCAATATTTCCTCCCATCATCACTTACCCCGTAACTCACTATAGCAACAACATGGTTCGTTTTGTTTGCACATGATCCTTCAAAAATCTCACTGCCCTTGAAATTTTGAAAGTCAGTATGTAACAGCCCGATTTCCGCTAGATTTATCTTATTATTTATTTATGTGTGTTTCTATGTGCTTGTATGTGATTAATTACCTACGTGTGTATTTTAATGGGTTTTCGGTGGTAGAAGGGTATTATGGTCATTTTAGACTCAGGGGTATTTTGGTCATTTTGTGAGCAAGGGTAAACTAGTAATTTCATGGTGAGGGTTATTTTTAGTGTTTCAAGTGAGAACCATTATTTTTACTAAGTTACTATTCGATAGTGGTAATTAGTTTTGAACCG
>Ga0228711_1011417_pt1 | contig 11285 bp, 4 predicted proteins | sample MedpolnodulmetaG_2_FD_177996 | JGI IMG/M metagenome (GOLD analysis project Ga0228711, IMG submission 177996) | Root nodule microbial communities from Medicago polymorpha collected in Santa Monica, California, United States - brown nodules | ecosystem: Host-associated > Plants > Roots > Nodule...
AAAATTTTTTTTATTTACTTTTTTTTTTTTGTTTTTTTTTTTTTTTTCATCTCGCTTCTCATGTCTCAAATCATACTAGAAGATGGATGGCAAATATTGTTTTCTCTCTTGCTTTCCATTTTTCTCTCCTCGAATCTTCATTTCTCTTCTATTGATTGCAAAATGTAACTTATCAAAGAAGTTCTTTGCTTACTTGTTTAATTTCTCAAATCATTCTCAAATTTGATGTAATGCAGTGCTCTCATTGATGTTATTATCTTGTTTGTTCATGGTATCAACTTTGGTTCATTTCAAGTGAATTTTAAAGTTCCAAACATATTTTTTAGTTCAAGTGATTTTTTGTATTTGTTTTCCGCCATATACTTGATTTACAACTGATTTTAACTTTTTTTTTTTTAACAAGCCAAAATGAAATATATTATAACACAAAAGGTGATTCATCTCGCACAAGATGTGCAAAAGAGAACCACCCCCAAAAAGTCACAGATACAAGTCTAGTGCCAAAAAATCACTTCTGAGGAGAAATAAATCAAAACAAGCTACAAAACAACACCCATACAAGGTAAAGGGTGACGCCACCAGTCATTGTAACTGTAGGCGAAAGTAGGCATATTCGCCTGTGGCCAAGAAAAAGACATAAATTTAACTTTGTCTACTGAATGATCCAAAGTGTCAATCTTCTGGTTAAAAATCCTGTTATTTCTTTCCTTCCAAATAACCCAGACAGTAGCCATCCAAATTACCGTCATAAAAGAGTGAGACAAACGCGATAACCCCGCCAAGTAACCAAAATGATAAAGGTGATCACTAGCGGACGCTGGAGCAGTAAATAAGATGCCTAGCCATTGATAGATACGATGCCACACCATACCGAAATAATCACAATGAATGAATAAATGATCCGTGGTCTCAGAAGAACCGCATCCACCAAATCAAGAACTGTCGTCAAGAGGAATGATGCGCCTACGAAAAAGGTTGTCTTTAGTTGGGATTCGGTTGCGGAGAAGACGCCAAGCAAAAACAGATACCTTAACTTTGACTTAGGGTTTTGATATTTCTTTTAAATGATGTATATGTTTTTGTTGTTTTTGATTTTATGTTGATTTAATCTTTGTTCAGGGTTTGTCTTCTTTCTCATCTACCAATTCTTATATCTCTTGGATCTTTTTTTGCATTTCTTATGGCATACCTATCTGCAAATTAAAAATAATCAAGTGTAAATATAACCTGATTGATTTGAGTTGCAGATACATATACCTCAGGAGATGTAAAAACAAATTTTGAAGAAACATAAAAATTTGTACATTAGTGGATAAAGTCCGGCCAAAGCAAAATTTAAAACAACATAAAATTAAATTATAAATAACAAATAAAAAATCCTAAACATATACATCATTAAATCAAAAAAATGCAAATGCTAAGCAGGGTTAAAATAAACTAGTAAATAAATCTTTGATGTAAATCATATACATACAATAATTTTAAAGAGAAAACATGTGTTTGAATCCAGAAAATTTGACTTGATTAAACAAAATTGATACCATAATTGAACTATATAATAGCACCAATGATTTTTTTTTTTTTTTTTAAAAGATTGCACAAATGATAGCCCTTCAAAGTTCATAACACAAGTAGTTAATTCTTAAACTAATCTCAAAATCTAAGAAAGATTTTAGAAATTAGACGGGTAGTTATAGAATCACTGGGAGTGAAATGAGATGTGTGAGAGATTCTTTGATGAGTAAATTCTGCAATCGACTATAGAAAAATAAGGAATTGTTGAGAGATAAATGAGAAGCACGAGAGAAAACAATATTATCCATCTTCTGTTACGATTTAAGAAATGTAAAGCAGGAAATAAATTTGGACAAAAATTGTGGAATGTGTTATTAATCATCTAAAAAGGGACTTTGAGAGTATATATAATTTGATCTAGAAGTGGTTATTTTTTGATCTTAATTTTTAAATGCAGATTCTTTTGTCATTAACCGAAAATCATTAACAACTTGAATCCATCTACCTGTTTGAGACCCCTCCGACTTGAATAACGTATTGTTTAAATTTGATTTATTTAAAACAATATTATTTGAATTATGATACCAAAAAAAGGTATTGTTTTAATTGGGTGTTCTTTTTCCGAGTGATTTTGTCCTGTTACTTCATCAAAAAAATTGATTTTGCTGATAAAAATCACATGTATGTAGATTGTAGATCAAATATAAGCAACAGTTTATTTCATAAATACCATAGTATATTACACTAATTCACACCAAATTGATGGAAAGCCAAAAAAGAAAAAAGGAAACCCTGATAATCGATGGCATGCATGCATGCATAGCAAGCTCATCTTTATTCTTCAAACAAACCAAAGTACAGATACAATCAAATGAAAATAACATGACATGCTTTTATTAGTACAATAGCCAAGATAATATTTTAGTCTAATTAAAACCATATATTACACAAGATTGCATGCATGGTGAATAGTTTCAGATGATTAATCAATTTCTTGAAGGAGGATGCTTCTTCCATGGGTGCTTGTGGTGATGCTTGTGACTATCCTCAACTATAGTATGGTCCTCTTGTGCTTGTTTGTTTTGAGGGATTGTTTGGTCCACTTTTGGAAGGTCATTTTGTGTAGTCGTGGTAGGAGGCCAGTGTTTCTTTGGTGGCCAGTGTTTCTTAGGTGGCTTATGTTTCCAAGAATTGACACTCACAGAGGATTCATCCTCTGAAAGATCAGCTAGAGAAGTGGTGGCAAGAAGCACTATCCCTAACAGAAGACACAGTGAGATGTATTTGGGAGACATTTTTTGGCTATTGGTTTCTATGTTTGAATGGTGCATATATGAAAGCAGTGTAGTGGCCCTTTTATAGTGTTAATGCACATATTATTATTATTATTTTTAAACCATTTTATAGATTTGAAAAATATGCCACTGTTTGGTGGTTGTGCGAAACTTGTTACCGTATTGTTTTCCTCCCTTTTAAATTAAATAAGTGATTTTACATATTTTTAGTCTTCTTTTTTTTGTTTTTTGTGATTTCGTCGTCTTTGCACAACTTTGTTTGTTTTGATTTCCCGCAATTGTGCGGTGTGTTTTTTATTATCCGTTTAGTGCGGTGTTGATTTGATTCATGTTGAAACACTAGCTTTGAGCAATTGCCGATCTAATTCATGACTTTGATATCATCAACGTTGCACATCCGGAGACATGAGTATTTCAGAGACATGAATATAGTCATATTTGTAGGAATAACTACTATGCCGTTTTATGCTATTAACATGAATGTTGTGAGCTTGTTCGCAGATTCATCCTTTTTGATTTTAGCGACTTTGAATTTGTATTGTATAGATGTACTTTATCAATTTAAATGAATGAATATTGTTTATTTTTATAAAAAAAATATAAGTGGTTATTATGCCTTTCTAACAAAGTTTTTTCTATATATTAATTAGAATCAATGATTTAACCTCTAACTATTTGTTTAAAGTGTGTCGGAGTTCCTGAACACATTTTGGTATGTTTTCGAAGGTGTAGCCGAGTGATATATGAGTTGGGAGACTTAACGAGTTCAAGGAAAAAATCTTCAAGTTCATTTCTTCTCAAACTAAACACAATTTAGTATGTTTCATAAGGTGGAGCTCAAAGATGAGTTGCGAGACTAAATGAGTAATAAAAAGGTCAAGAGTTCGATTTCTGCTGTTAAAAATTTCACAATTTTTCTTCCCCTAACAACAGTTTTGCCTATAAAAATATATATCACATTTTGGTATTTAACTTGTTTTATTTTTTAATGCAATGTTGGTGGTGCATTTCAATCAATTACCATCTAGGTTTAACTTGTTTGACTTTTTTGTTTGTTTTGGAAAGGTGGTTTATCTTGTTTGACTAGTAACGCATATAAGGTATTAGTTTACGATTAATTCATATTAGACTCAATATATAATAATTAATTTGTAAAGTTGAACCAACTCCTCAAATTTTATCATTGGTGGAGAATATTGAGTGTAGGTATGATTAAGCATATACGTGAGTAACTTTTTAATCCCTCAATTTGTGTAAGGTTTTGGCTTTATCTGCAGTCTCATTTTTTATTTTATTTGCAAGACTTACTATCTTTATCTTTTTATAACGTTTGATTAAGTCTTAAACTTCTGCTTCGGTAAAAAAAAAAGTCTTAAACTTCTATAATCAAGTAGAGACAATAAAAGATCTTATTTTTTTTATCTTTTTTTATAAGCAAAAAATTTATTTAAGAAAGTAATGACCACGTCCACCCAGAATTATAAAGAGAATGATTGAATACAATTAAGAAGATCACGAAACCAGTCCAAATAAATTAAGATGGTAAGAGATTGCATATACATTTGATATATATTAGCTTGCAAGTTTGAACCCGCAATTTTTAATTTTCAACAGTTAGTGTAATTGAACTTCGCAGTGTTACACTTACACCCTTTAAAACATAATTAGCCCAAATTAATTAATACTTCCCATGCAAAAAAGATAAACAAACCAACACAAGAAACAAACATACAATATGAAAGACTACCCCGATGAAATCAGCAGCCTCCACTATCATGCTAGTCTTCAAGGGTTTCAATCACTACTTAATTTTTCGTTTTGTCATAACTTTTGATGCATCATTCTTCCCTTCCAATTTATTAGTAGTGGCGGTAAAATCCTAGTCGTCATTCTTAATACTCCTTTCTTACCTTCTTTATTTTTGAAAGATTCTCCTTTCTCACCTATCTTGACTTCTTTTAATCTATTCCTTCCGTCCCAAATTGCAAGAGAAAAAAAAATCACACTTATTAAGAAATTTAAAACATAAGAATTTGAAGTATAGTTTTTTGTATTTTCTTTAGAATAAGTTTTATAGGAAGATGTAAAAACAATTTTCGTTGACTATTGGTTATGGAGAAAATAAAAGAGAGTGAAAATTGAATGTAATTTGCATTTAATTTCATGAGAATAAACAAAAGTTTTTAGGCTAAAGTGCATTTTTCACCCCTTAAGTTTTAAAAAGTTGTGATTTTGGTCCCTTATGAAAAAAAATGACAAAAGTGACCCCTCATGTTTAGGGAAATATGCTCTTTTGACCCCTAACATAAGAGAAATATGATCTTTTGACCTCCTATCTTTTGAAAAAGTTGCAATTATGACCCCCTTTTTGGGACATGTGGCGTTTTCTAAGCAATTTTGGGATGAAAGGGGCCAAAATTGTAATTTTTTTAATAGGGTGCCAAAATCGCAACTTTTTGAAACTTAGGGGTCGAAAAGTGCAGTTTAGCCAAGTTTTTATTGGAAAAGATGGTTTTTTTAAAAAACCAAAATTAAATAGTATAAATGTTTGTCTTTTTTCTTACATTTTGGGACAAAGAAATTGAGTTTTTCTTCTTACATTTTGCGACGGAGGGAGTATTAATTAAGACAAATCCCACATTTTATTTACTTGCTTGAGGTAGCATAATGAAACGTGTTTTTTTTTTCTCAAGATGCTAAATTTTATTTATTAATCTTTAATTAAGACAAAACCCACATTTTACCCGCAATGAGTGATCTATTTGTTAAATATGATAAAGACACTCCGAAATCTAGAACCCACACATCAGTGTAATGTGTGTGGCCATCAACAACTAAGGCGAAATCCTCTTCGGAATGTGTGCCATCCTCGGCAACAACGACAATACCTGATGCCTTCTGTTGTTGCATTGACCACTTCTTGGGACAATCATACTTCCAATGCACTTTCTCTTTACAGGAATTGCAAATATCAGTCGGTTCCAAACCCCTACTGATTGTTGTCTTAGAACTTCTTTTTCTCTGATTTACCATATCCCTGATTGCTGTTTGCTACTAGCCAAACAACATGACCATCTAGAACAGTGCCACTACAGCTATGCCGCAGTTCTCTACTGTGAAGGGCATACCTAACTTCTTCCACATAAAGTGAATCTTTACCACTAACGAAAGACTCTCTAAAGTTCTCATATGAAAATGTAAAGAAACTAACATAATCAAGGCAGCATCCTCCTCATCAATCTTAATATCAATATTACAAAAATCTAATAATGTTGAATTCAATTGATCTAGATGTTCTCTCAAGGACATACCTTCCTGCATACGCAGACTTTAACAAACGTTGCTTCAAGAGCAACTTGAAGGTTAAGCTCTTCGTCATGTATAGACTCTCTAGCTTACACCACATACCAGAAGCCTTCTCCTCAGTGGCGATATTAGCAGGTAAAGGATTTGACGCAGGTTTTAACAAAGGTGTCCATAGACCCTGCGGTTTAAGCAACACCCGGATCTTGATTTGCCACAAACTAAAATTATTCCTCCTAGCGAACTTGTTGACTTTCAAACTTTTACCTCCAGTCATCGTTCCCGCCTGAACAAATCCGAACCAGCTCTGATACCAGTTTGTTATAATAGGACACGAGAATAATGACAACAATAGTAAAAGACAGAATGAAAAATGACATAAGATTTAACGCGGTATCCAACAATGTGCTGATTAATCCACGGGCAGAGCCACTGAAAATAATTCACAATAATCGATAATTACAGATACTGAATAGTATAGGTAATGTTAACTATAGCAAAACTCACTAACTATTGATGCAAGAAATACTAACACTCATGACTTTTATTTATATGGTCAAGTCTTTGCATATTTTTTCATATTATCCGATGTGAGACATTTTCCTAACACCAATTCAAGACATATCTCAATTTGTGTGACAACTTTTGAAACAACCATAAATTTAAAAATAAAAATATAAAAAATAGGTATTAACACTGAAACCAAAACGAGAGAGTAAAAATAATGTTGTGTTTGCCTCAAATATGTTGATCTAACTCCGGTATGCTTTTATACAGTGGATATGTTTGTAGTTCTGCAGTGAAGATTATAGAAGGACTCTACTTCTGTTTCAAAATTGAATTGAGTTATGCTTGGGTATCATAAACACATCGAAGTTTTGCCGTCTGTTTAGGATTGCTCAACGTTGGCCATGAGTCCAAGTCAATGATTAATCGGTATAAACAATGGATATTTAAATCCCAATTCGAAGTAGTGATTTTGATTGATTGTTGCAACTTGTCTCTTAATTGTCTGTCTAGCTACTTCCTTTGAACTTAAGTACTTTAATCAATGTCCTTAATTTACATACTCATAACTGGTAAGGCTTTGGTGGGGAATTGTTTCATGCATTCACCATATACAACACATTACTTTGGAAATTCAATCAGTTCAAGTCATACTACTCTTTAGTGTATACTATAGCTAGCAATTCTTCTAGAATTGAAACAAAAATGCTAATTTTTTTATAGGGTTACATATGTTTTTAGTCCCTATAAATATACCAACTTTTCATTTTAGTCTCTCTAAAATTTTCCTTCAACTTTTAATCCCTCAAAAATTTTTCATCTTCACTTTTGGTCCCTCCTTTAAAGTAAACTCATATGTATAATTCATATTTTAGAATAAAATTTTGCAGAAATATTCGTAATATTATAAGAATCTCTACCAATAAAATTTAGAATTTTTTAACGAAACATAAATTTAATATCAATTTTTATATTTTTTATGTTTAAAAATTCATATTAAATTTATATTTTGTTAAAAAATTCTAATTTTTTTTGGAAAATATTTTTGCAATATTCTACACATTTCTGAACAATTTCATTAAAAAAAAAATACTAAAATTAACTTAAAAATAGGGGCCAAAAGTAGTGATTGAAAATTTTATAGGCACTAAAAGTTGAAGGAAAAAATTTGGTCTCATGTGGCATGATTTCATTTTTCCTTTCTATTATGCATATTTACAATTCATTTCTATGCTAATTAACTCCTTTCTTTAATTTCTCCATCAGCTTACCATAATTTTTTCTTGATTTTTCGATCTATATATGAATTCATTCATCAAGATATATTAGGAACAAATTAACCCTCCCCCTTTTGCTTTCTACAATTAATGTATTGAATTTTGGATTTATTTTTTGTTTTATACAGCTTGCTTGGAGTTTGTCCCAATCATGGCGGCATGTATTCTCCTCTGTCTATGTGTGTACTAATAAAGTACTTAATGTAGAATGACTAGTTAAATAAATGAGGATAATATTTAAAAAGAATAATAAATATTGTCTTATTCATCTAAAGCAGATTAAATAATTGGAGATAGAGAAGTATTTCTGATATGCAGGTAAATTGACGGCGCGTATCGAAGATAAAGTGGCGCGTAAGAAATGTTCACTCGGTATAGTGCAAATTTGGCATGTAGTGTCGGAATTAATAGAATTATACCTTTTTGGAAAGCCCCGAACGTCACAAGCAAAACCGCATTCAAGGTCGTTTGAAGGCCCAAAACTGCATTTTAATATTTCAGCATATTTATTATTTTCTGTTTTATTTCAGTTTGTTATTTTTCGGCTCATACGGGTTTGTTATTTCCTCTAGTATGTAAACATAACTTATGCAGCCTAAGAGACACTTTTTCATTCAATAAAATTATCAAGACTTTTCTCAACTCTGGTGGATTCTGGAAACCCTTGTCTGATAGGTTTGTCGCTTGCAGCCTGTCTATTATCTTTTAGGTTTAGCACTTGGTAATCCTTATTTCCGTTCTGCGTAAATTTCAAACAAGATTTAGATCTTGAATATGATAGAGAGGAATACTTTTATATCCTTAATTATTTAATATTCAACCTAAAAGTATGGAATTTAGGGAAAATAAACATTTTTTTTACATGAAGGAAAAATTAATGAAAAGCTGTATTCCCTAATCTGTGACTGGTATAGCAGATTTTTTATTTTGAGAAGGGTCAATTCATTTTAATATGTAGCACTTGATCATCAGTAAAGTTTTTTTAATACCAAGGTATAAAGATTGAACAATTTATCCGAATGACATATCTTACCTCAGTTTCACAAATGTCAAATTGTTTCCGTCACATATGATATAAGATCATTATTGACTAAGGTTGTAGAATTAAATTCTTAATAATTGATATTGTTTTTCCATGTACACCGTTCATAACAGATGATTGATCTATCTTTCTGATAATAGCAGTTACTCTTACTACAAAAGAGGTATATTTAAGTGAAGAAATAATTGATGCAGTTGAAAAGATGATTATGTTATGAAAAGTTGAACTTTAGTATTTATTAGATATGTATACCATGGTGTTAAATAAAAGTTCATGATTGTAATCGAGGTTGCATAAGTCACTTTAAACTGTGATTCTCTGCAATATCAAAAATCGCAATGTGACCATGGCTGCGACTGCAATTTAAAACCTAAAACGGCTTTCTATATGATTTCAATACACTTTATATAGTATTTGTTCTTGCAATATTGTGAATACAACAAGTCAACAACCAATAACTAGATTTAAAATGTTTAAACAACATCATATCACATTGTTGAAAAGTTACATGAATCAAACTGAAACTATCCTAATACATTTGGCTCATTATTTCAAATTGCAGACCGCCTCACACAACAACAGCTGCAATTTACAGTGGGTGCAACTGGCTGCATCAGATTGTAATCGGTCGCATGCGGCTACAATAGGCTTTATAGGGCTCACAAAAATTACTTTTCAAGGGAGAGGTGAAACATGGGTGAAAAAAACAGAAGGTATAGATTTTTAAAAGGGGTTGCGAATAATAATATAAGGTGCATATATAAGATAAAATCATGTTGCAATGTTCACAATCACACCGGCAACACCTGCAGCGCCCATAGCTGCATTTGAGGCTGTAGCTGCGTTATGATTCCGTGATCCTTCTTGCTCGGTCGCCCCAGCACCACCTTCTCCCTCATTCTCTCCACTCAACTCTTCCAATGATTTTCCCTTTGATTCCGGAACAAGTAAAGTGCACAACATCCCAACAAAGTTGATCACACCAAGCATGATAAGAGAGTTCTTAATCCCAATACCTGTTGGATACCCTTTATCAGTCTTGGTAGGATCTTTACTTTGTGCAGCATACAAGAATCCAAATGCACCAACAATTGCTCCTGCCTTTCCTGCAGCAGCTGATATTCCATGACAAGTAGACCGTAACCTAGCCGGAAAAATCTCCGCAGGTACAACAAATGTTGTAGCATTTGGACCAAAATTAGCAAAGAAGAATGTGAGTGAGTATATTACAACAAACCCAATTCTGTTTTCTTTCTTACTCCAATGATCATATGGTATGGCAAGAGCAAACATGAAAACAGTCATGAAGAAGAATCCCATCATTTGAATAGCGAAACGACCCATGTGATCGATAAACGCTACCGTGAACCAGTAGCCCGGAACAGTACTGCACAGTGCAATAAGTGTTTGCGCTCTTGCAATCTTGTAAACCTCATGAATTGCATTCATTTCTTTTGCCGGAGGTATCCATCCGATTGCGCTAAAAATGTCCTTTTGGAAAAGATTCTGACTATAGAAAGCAATATCCAACAAAAACCAAGTACTACATGTTCCAAACAAAGCCAACCCATGTCGTGCTGCGAATTGCTTGCTGAACAAGCCATAACTATTCCTTTTATCACTAGTCATTTTTTGTACCTTCTCCTCTTCAACTTCAAGTTCAACTTGCAACACCTTAGACATATCCGCAGCAGCTTGTTTCGCATTCTTAGCAACAAGAGCCGTGTAACGAGCTGTTTCTGGCATTTTCATTCGCCAGTAGTACGTCAATGCAGCTGGAAGAGCGCCGAACATAAGAATAAGTCTCCAAACATAATCAAATTGAGGCACTAACAATGATGCTGCTGGATTTTCTTCAAAGGTGGGAACCTTATATTTGTGATCAAATATAGAAGCCACAATCAATGCAACAATTCCACCACCTAAGATACCAAAACCTTGCATGGCAAAAACAGCAGCAATAAATGCACCTCTAGTTTTTTTGTTAGCATATTCAGACATGATTGTAGCTGAAAGAGGGTAATCACCACCAATTCCAAAACCAAGCCAAAACCTAAAGAAACAAAGTGTTGCCATAACACTCTTTGGACTTGATCCAAAAGAGAGTCCTGAGGCAACAGAACAACCCACCATGAGAATAAGAGTTAAACCATAGACTTTTTTCCTACCAAGTTTGTCCCCAAGCCAACCAAAGAATAATTGGCCTGCTAGTGTTCCAACAAGTGCAACACCTGTTACAGCTGATTGAGCACTTGGTGGAAGTGTTCCTGGTCTTGTTGGATTTGGTTCTGTGTAATATATTCTCCCTAACAACTTTGTGACAAGGGAAATGCAGAAAAGATCATA
>Ga0228711_1011418_pt1 | contig 11285 bp, 10 predicted proteins | sample MedpolnodulmetaG_2_FD_177996 | JGI IMG/M metagenome (GOLD analysis project Ga0228711, IMG submission 177996) | Root nodule microbial communities from Medicago polymorpha collected in Santa Monica, California, United States - brown nodules | ecosystem: Host-associated > Plants > Roots > Nodule...
GGTTAGTAATCAAAGGGAAAATGAAATGGCCTATATAGCACTCTTAGTTTTATATATGGAAATAAAAATGATTAGAATAGCAACAACTAAGAATAAAGTTTTTTATACTAATAGTATTGATCATGCACCAAAATTATTTAAGGTTTTTTAAATAGACCCATGATGTATTAATCATGCAACATGCATAAAGTCAAATTAATAGAGAGTTAGTTCGTAACCTAAATGGGAAATGAAAATGAAAAATGGTATGTAAAAGAAACATGCATTAGAGCAAGTGTTAATCTTAGAGTGAAAATCAAAAAAATTGGAAGCTTTGTTATAAGAACATGTGACCAAAGTGTAGTTTAGAATACATGCATAGAAGATAGATAGATAAAATACACACCTTTTTGTAGCAAAGCCCTCGCATACATGTTGTTGATATCTAGTTCCTGAGCATGCGTTATTTCTATTGCATAATTATGAGGCTATAGACCAAAAAGACTAAAGGAAAAATATAGAACATAAAAGCAATACTAACTTTATCATATCTTGTAAGGAGCGACATACACACACACTTACCACAAACCATGAATAAGACATATATACACACACACTTGCCACAACACAAACCATGAATAAAAACAAAAGTAATGAGAGAACGACAAAATATAGCTAGAATTCTAGTGGAGTGATTGCACAAAAAATTAATGACATAAATAACACTCACCATATTACAAAATCGGAGGAAATGATTGACATAAAAATCAAAACATCGGATCCTATGTTTTAGCCAATAACAACCATTGTGTTAAAGATTTAATTCATGATACAATGAAACAGAAAGTCAAGCATCTTCACTTGTGTGGTAGACTAACTATGTTTGTTGGCATTGTTTGATGGCACCTAACCTTTAGGGAAACCTGGAAACCCATCTAAATCTCAATCTTGAAAATTTTGTAACATGGATTCCCCTTATGCCTTGATACTTGATCGTCATCTTCCTTCTCATTCAAGACCAATGGAAGAAGCCTCTTTGTTGATAAAACAATTATGTAACTTTCAAACAGCAAATAAACTATGGAAGTTGTTAAAAAAAAGGACCGAATAAGAAGGAATGGAAGGAAAAGAATAAATAAAATGTTAAAGAAGCATGGATAAACGTTACTAATGGAGGGACAATGAAAGAGTAAGTGGCTAGTAATTAAAGGCTACCACTAATTGAGAAAATGAAAGAGTGAATGATGGCTAGTTATTTAGGGAATATAATAATAATAATAATAATAATAATAATAATAATAATAATAATAATAATATAGTTAAAAGTATAATTGAAAATGTGTGGTTATTTGATTATATGGTATGCATGATATTATTTTTTTGGACAGATATTTTTTATTAAATATTTTTTTAGAAGTAAGTACCATTAGATATTAAATTCATAGAGAGGAGGCTATGTAACCCATATAGCGAATATGAAAAATTATACACAAAACTTTTCCAATTTTTAAGCACCAACAAAAAAACTTTGTAGTTGAAGGAGTTATACAAATTGATTGGCATTTATATAGGAAAGAATAAAGAAGAAAAAGGAGTTATGAAAGAGTGCCCAAAAGAAAAGAAAAAAAAGTTATGAAAGAGTGCCCAAAAGAAAAGAAAAAAAAGTTATGAAAGAGTGATTAAAAGAAAAGAGAGGAAGCCACATGGCATTAGTATGAAATATTAGTTAGAAAAGGAGAGTTTTGGTGAGGTGACACATAAGCAAAATGTAGGTTAGAATACATGTATATATAGATAGGTTCAACCAAGTTGCTTGGGCTCTAGTGGCAATAAGCTTCTTCCAAGAACGCACACGGGGAATACCCGGTTCGATTTCCTGGGGGAACAACGGTTGACCAATGTGTATGCCTCTATGCACTAGCCAGATTAGTCGCCCACACCTTTGGTGGGTCGGAAACCGGTGCGAAAGCCAAAAAAAATACATAGGTTCTAGCATATTGATATTATTTTCCTTCAAAATTTTCATTTTAATATCTCTGGTGGCTAAATCTCTCAATTGTAGAATTTATCTGGAAAAAGCATTTATATTTAGTGTTTGATACTCCTCGAATGTAATTACTTTCATAGGAGGGAACCTATGGAAGAAAAAAAAAACTTAGGGTCCGTTTGATAGTTAGGATATGATACATTAATCATATCCTGCTCAAATCTCATGTTTGATGCACCAAAGGGATAGGATAAAATAAACCATTTTCTTATTCTATCCTAACTTTCCTTTGTAATTTCTATCTGAGTATAGGCTGGGTTAGAAATTATCCTGATGGGATTAGAAGATCATTCCTTATTTATTATCTTGATATTCTGTCATTTCTAAAATATTGATAGCATGTATTTTCTATTATGAGAGCAATTTTTTTCATTTAATTATATAATGATATCATGTTTATTATCATGTGCGCATCAAACACATGAAATGATTAATGTTTATCATGTTCTTATCATATCATATATCTATTCAACTTTATATCATATCCTGTCTCTATCATGTCCTGACTACCAAAAAAAAACATCGGTTATAAACCAATTTTACTTCAGATAAGAAACGCTTCAATTAAATTGCCAACAAATAAGAAAATGATCATTTTCCCCTCAAAATATAAACCAAAAAGAACTCATAGTTAGTGGTGAAAAATATAAGTAAAATCTAACTAACTTCATTTTATTAAATGTCATCGTTCTCAAAACACTCTTTAATGAATCAAGTTCCTATTCAAAATAAATGTAAAGTAAGTGTAGCTTAGAAAATATAATTTAGTAAATAATATTAATTTTACCATTAAAATCAAACAAACTAATAATCTTTTCACGGACCGTACAATTCATCTACATATCCTGGCTTTGGTTCATGCTCGGCAGGCCCTGCTGTATCAGAAACCTCATCTATGATTGGTGGAACATACTCATTTGTTTGTATCCAACTTATACCAAGAACTGCATAACATTTACTATTGCACCTCCATAAACAAAGACTCGACATGTTTCCATTGATAAAGGTTTTGATGAACATAGGTGATCTTACCAGGATTAGAAGAACGACGTCCGGTGCGGCGGTTCTGGGCGTTTGTGAGCTTGGAATGACAGTTCTCTACACCTATGTTCCATGATGTTCTAGTTACTATATACTTTTTCCATCTCAAAATAATTGTCACTTTAACATTTTTTTTCTCGGTCTCAAAATAATTGTCACTTTAGAATATCAATGAATCATTATTTCCACTATTATACATTTATTTATTGAATTTTCATTTAACTTAAGTACTCCATTAACTAAAATTAATATGGATATTTTAGTAAATGATATTAATTTTACCATTAAAATAAACACAATTAATCGTTTTCTTAAAAATTATACACAAAACTTAAACGATTATTATAAGACGGAGAGAGTAGAATGAAACATTTAATAAATATCATATAACTTTTATACGTATGATTTTAATCAAATCACCTATGTTAGAGATACTTTAAATATTTACCGAAAGTGATTTTACAAATTTATGATGTGATTTAATTCGAACTACTTCCTCCTTTTAAGATGCTATGCACTCCATATTGAATAAAGAAATAAACGTAATCCTCATTTCCAATTCACTTTTAGAAGAGTCAAAAGTGATTTTGAAGAGTGAAGACTTAAATAGATATTGATATGATTAAGGTCCTTGATTAGAATTGATTTATCTATGAAATTAATTTCATCTTCAAGCTAAATATTGCCTCATCATTTTTACACTCAAATTTATTATTCAATACACTTTCACATGAATGAATCAAAACATCAATCATTCTACATTATTTAACTAAAATCAATTCAATTAATATCAATTTTTTAGACACGAAGTTAGAATTGATAATTAAACTACATTCATACAGAAAATCAATAGTACCTCATTTCAACGATACAAATTATTTTAAATTCCTTACAAGTGAATATTAAGAAACAAAACCAAGCCAAAAAATACTCACAACTTTGTGAGTATTTCATCTCTCTCTCTCTCTCTTGCCTACTTAATATACAAGAATGCTTAATGCTTTGTAAACCTCTCAAGGACTTGAAAGTAATCAGGGAATGTTTTTCTGGTGCAACCAGGATCTTTGATGGTAACTGGAACATCACCACAAGCAGCAAGAGAAAATGCCATGGCCATTCTATGATCATCATATGTATCAATTGATGTGACACTCAATTTCTCAGGTGGTGTAATCACACAATAATCAGGACCTTCTTCAACTGTTGCTCCTAGCTGCAAATATCAACAATGGTAATAAATCAGTGATATGTGAAAATTCAGTGACTTAGAAACTACAAAGGAAGCAGCAGCATGACACTCACCTTTCTGAGTTCTGTGCAGATTGCTATCATTCTTTCTGTTTCTTTAACTCTCCAACTTGCCACTGAAAAATAGATGAAATACATAATAAATGTGTTTATGTGCTGCAAACAAGTTTGCTAAATGATATAGTACATAGTTCAAGTGCATAAAAGTAGGGATTAATATAAAGTATATGCAAGTGTTGATGTCCAATACCAACACATGTTACATTCAGTTATTCTATTTTCTCAAATTTATATTACTTGTGTCGACATGTCAGTGTCGAATCTGATGTTTGTGTCTATGTCAGTGCTTTATAGCATATAATGCACCTTCTGTTGTGCTTACATGAGAAAAGTTTATATCCCCCCCCTCACATTTTACAAAATTGCCACTGTTTAAAACATCTATAGTAAAAGGATGTTTGACTTTCTAACCTCAAGGGACGGAGTTTAAATCCCCTCAATAACAGTTGCAACATACTCCTATAAATAATAATTTCCCCTTTAAAAAAATGTAGTTTTGAAAAAGAAAAAAGCAACTCAAGACAATAAAGAGACCCTTCAACTCGAAACAAAAACTTCCAAGCTCCTCAAGTTAAATCACACTCCACATAAAAAAAATATCATATCAATCCAATTTATACTCAAGATTCCAATAATCATGATGCTTAAAAGGAACCATGTGCGATTGTATTATGGGGCTACCAAAGTTAAGAAAAGTACCGCTAACAGTTTCAATAGTCAAGCAAAGCGGGGTTAGTGGAAAAAATTATGATGTGATTGTGTGAAAATGGTCCACTGGAATATACAGTAAGAAAAAATACTATATGAAAATATTATTCATGTGAAACAATATGATAATAATTAAGAAATATGGAAACTAATCCTATGAGATAATCTAAGATACTCTAAGACAAGAAAATAATCCTAAGATGTTCTAGGATAAGATCAAGATATTAATATTAATGTTAATAATTTCACTGGCTACTATAAAAACAAATGTGTTAAAATAAACTCTTAAAGCAATAACTAACAGCTTAAACCATACCATCTCTAATAACAGTGGGACCATTAGCATATAGTGCAACAACAGCAAGTGTCATGGCAACATCTGGCATCTTGTTCATATTTACATCAATGCCTTGCAAGACTTTCCGACCAGAAGAATCACGTGGAGGCCCGGTAACAGTTACACTGTTTTCTGTCCATGTAACTTTAGCTCCCATCTTTTCAAGAACTTCAGCAAATTTTACATCTCCCTTTAAAAAATGGACAAAGTTAAACAAAAGTGTTTACATATACGACGAAATAGACTGACACAGCAAAACACCTTGAAATAGACTGACAGTTCATCAATGAGAATTAAGAAATTGAATAGTGGTTTGATAACTGCAACCTACATACTTCCTTCTATTCATCAATACAAAGATGTGCCGATAAAGAACACTCCAAAAAAATAATTCAGCTAAATTACTTGCAAGCTGGTAATGATAGAATCAATTTACCTTGTAAACATATAGTCATATATTTGGTAATTTAGCGTAATCATTGTATTCGGCTTATTAATCAGGCATGTTAGCTATAGCGCAGTCTATATAAGCATATTAGTATTTTTACTCTGAATCTTTTTGAAATATTATTCGAAATTCTTGTGTTGCAAAATCATAGAAACTGATCAATATCCCAACTAAAACTACTCTGCACAATGAACTACACTTCTTTAGCGGTTGCTTCTGTTTTTCTGGTTTGAAGTTTGAACTTCTTATGTTAATGAACAGTTTAAGGGAATATTTCCTTTTATTTGGAAAGATATTATCATATTCACATAAAAGGGATGGGGAAGTTTTCAAAAGTAAAAAACGAGTAATAGATAAAAGTAAGGAAAGACAAGAGACCTTACAACGAAGAAACTAGAAACACAAATGACGGTAGAATCCCATGAACAAAGACAAAAGGAAACCTAAGTCCCTACAATGTTTCATATAAAATGACCTGACAAATAATGTATTGGTGAGCTTTATCACCAGTACCAGTATTGAAATATCATTATCTGGTGATCTGAATTCTTTATTTGACAATTGATTCTTTTTAGTGTTAAAAAGTAAAGAATAATAATTATTGAGTATTGTAGGACAGTTATGAGAGAACAAATATAAAAAGACAGGACAAAAATGGTTCCATTGTTCACATGATGATATTGATTCATATAAAGAACAAGGAAATGTTTACTAGAAATGATAGTCGCCGATGATTATGTCCAGCATATATACCTGTAAACTGCTTGTCCCACAGCCTATAACCGTGATAGTTCCGCCAGTAACTGCTGCACCAGCTAGAAAGTAACTAGCACTTGAGGCATCACCTTCAACAAAAGCATTGCCCGGAGACCTGATACGAAAAACAACATTTACTAATCTCATTGCATTAAGACGGTAAAAAGTGATGTGCCTCGAAACCGTAGAAACCTACTTGTACTTTTGACCTCCATGGACCAAGAATCTATCCCAATTAGCACTGTGTTCTACGAAGACTCCAAAGCGCTCCATCAACTTCAAAGTCATTTCGACATACGGAACAGAAATCAGTTTATCAACAATCTCAATCTCAACATCACCAAGGGCCAACGGAGCTGCCATAAGCAAAGCAGTCAAGTACTGACTACTAATAGATCCAGACAGTTTCACCTGCACATGAGATGGGATAAGATTAAAAATAGATCAAATGACTTTTGGAGAGAATAAGGGGGTGAATGCATAATTTAAAAAGCTTAGCATATTCTAAAGCAAGTATGTAAACTATTTCTTTTCAAAGAAAAATTGGTGACTCAATCCATAATAGACGTATGAATAGTAGAAAGGATATACAGGTGAGGGATCTAATTAGAAAACCAATTAGGGCCTGTTTGGATTGATGTATTTGAGCTTATTTACTGGCATAAGCACTTATGAGATTGTTTGGAATAGCTTATGAAAACAATTTATGACATGTCCCTAAGAGCTTAGAAAACAGCTTTAGCTTTATATGAAAACAGTTCCAACATTATTTTATCTTTTGTTCAGCAATAGCTTATACATAAGCACTTATATGGTAATCTCCTATTTAAGTTGTTTATCCAAACAAGGCCGTAGTGTATTATAATAGTTATTCTAAAGAAGTGGAGGGGAGGTTCCTTAGTTAGAGCTTTACTCACAACAAATTGTGATGTTGCACTTGACTGTGCATTTGAAGCACTGAATAACTCTCACATCAGTTACTGTGAAATGTGGCCATGTGGGTATAGGAAAGCGAAGATAAATAAAAAGTGGTAAGAATGAAAGAGAATAAGTCTATGCCAATGGATGTGATATAAATACACAAGCAGGAATAAAGTATCGACGCGACTTCAAATGAAAACTAATGGTAGCCTTACCTTTCCCCCTGGAAGCCCTCCCTTCCCAATTATACGAACAGGTGGACAATTCGTGCCAAGAAAACAATCAACATCTGCACCAAGTTGCTTAAGACCAGACACCAAATCTCCAATTGGCCTCTCTCTCATTCGGGGCACCCCATCAAGTATGTATCTGAAATAGATAGAACATTGAATAGATCTATTTAGAGACTGACAAAAAAATGCTAAAAGATACAATTCCTACAAAAGAAAGTAGTGAGGTTGCAGATCATCGCTTTGATGATCCTTTGGCACATTCTTCATAAAACGTACTATAGGCTAGACTTTGAGATGTTAAATAAAGACACATAATTAGAGTTTATTTTAAGAAGATTGACTAATATGGATGAACTTTGTAACAGGATAGAAGGAAAATATGTACTTTGATGTGGTTAGTTCTATAAGAATTACTTCAAAACAACGTTGTCAACAGCGGATAGCAGAAAATAAAACAGCGGTTTGTTTAAATTCCACTGCAAAGAAGTGCAATATCACTGTTAGAGCCACTAACTGACAACATTTTGTACTGATAATGTGTACGAGAATAATAGTGATTTGTTCAAATTCCAAAATGTGATAGCCTCTGCAGCCATTATTTAACAACACTACTTCAAAAGCATGGTGAATCAAATATATTTTTAAACAACGAACCTTGTATTTCCACCTGCAGCAACCAAGGCTGCTGTCAAAGGACGCATTGCAGTACCGGCATTTCCAAGGAATAAATTAACTTCATCTTTAGATTCAGGAAATAACCCACCACTGCCTTCCACAACAGCTTGTTTGGTTGTTTTGTCATCTTCCACACGAAGTCCAAGGGTCTTTAATGCCTCAAGCATGTAATGAATATCCTCACTATCTAACAAGTTCTCTACAACAGTTGTTCCCTGAATAAAACATAGTAGAATAGTCTCTATTCAACAGGACATCTATTAAGGATTTAAAAGACATAAAAATAATTCAGCACAAATGAAACTGAAGTTGATACACCACAGAATAAAGTGCAATGATAATAGTTGATTGAAAAATCAATGGTTAAGATTGAGATAAAATTCATAAATATGTATAACAAATATTAAAGTTGCTAAAATCTCAACGTTGATTTTATAATCTGCAGTTACAGTGTTACACTTCTGAATTTTATCCTCTAAAGTCCAACCCTCACTTTAGAGAGGTCAAGTTCAATGCAACACACACATGTTTTTGGATTCAGAATGTGAATTGTGGATTTGGCTTCTCTAAAGTGAGAAGCTAAATTATAGGCAAGACTTTTCTCTACCCCATGTTTCTGGAAGTGTACCTCCGGACGACATATTTTGTTGAGGAGTGTACTTTCGGATTACACAACTTGTATTTTTTCCGAATGTGTACATCTGAAGTCATGATAGGGCAGAGAATATTCCTCCCAAAATATAACTTATCAATGTAGATCATTCATGGATAAATTTAAGAAAATCCAAAATAAGAATAATTAATGATCTAGTCCAATACCTAGCCTTTATGCTACCTATTCAAACAACCTACACACAATTCTATCTCCATCTTTTTCATCTGATATGAATGCTTCATTTTCACTATCAACTTAAATTAAAATACATAGCACCAAATTAATACTCAAAATCAACTACACATCAACTCCACCTCATAACCACAGAATCACAAAATGTTCGAATAAGAGTAAGTTAGGTTTCACTTTTGGAGGAGCCTAAATTGATTCAAGAGGTGTATAATTAATTTTGACATGGTTGATTGCTTTCAAGTAGAATTGATTCCAACATAAAGCTAGAAATTGGAGCTTCTAATTCTATAATTGATTTTTACACAAATTCATTGCTCAACTCACTTTCACATGAATGTATCCAAACATAAATAAATCACTTTACCTCCAACTCAATTTTAACCAAAATCAATTTTACAAAAGTAATTAAATCAAAATCAATTCTCATCACCACAGAACCAAACATGCACCAAATACATAGATAATACAAGTAAAAAACAAAACTTCAAAATCAATTTTTGTCACCAAGAACCAAATACTCACTAAATACAAAAATAATTTAAGTAAAAAACAAGACCCCGAATCAATTTTCTTCGCCACAGAACCAAACACAAACTATATACATAAATAATTCAAATCAAAAAACAAAACTTTACCTCAGAGAGAGCAGCAAGAAGCAAAATCCGATTAGACAAAGACTTAGAGCCAGGCAATGTAATGCTACCAGAAATCTCCTTAATAGGTTCCAACACAATCTCCGGCGGCGTCGACAGCTTCTCTGCAGCAGCAACAGAAGCAGAAGCCTTCAACACAACGGAATTCCCCCTACCCACATCACAATTTCCAATAAAGACTCCATTTTTATGCTTCAAGCTCCATGATTTTGAAGAACCCCAAATGCTTGACCTCAATGAAACTGATTTTGCTGAATTGGGTTTGTTGGAATTTGTTGAATTGTGAAAATTTTGAGTTGTTTGAACTAGATTGTTGATTTTGCTTAACTGGGCCATTTCAATTTTGCTTAAAGTTTCAAACTATTTTACTTTTTTTTCTTTGTGATTTGGTATTCAATTTATTGTTTTTTCTCTCTATACCTCTTTTGGGGGTTGGTGTAAGGTGTGGTTGTTGGATTGAGATGAAAGGGGTTTTAGTTGTCAACTAATAATAGTACAATGGTGAATTGCTTATAGCAAAATAATTTGAGTGAAAAGGATGGAGTTTGATTCATGAACTTCACCTACCAACAAGGAAAAATGGGAAATGTGTTCAAATCTTGACTATGGGTGATGTTTTGATAATATTGGATTGGATGTATGCATGAATAAGATTCAATGAAATTAATAATGATTTGTATTTTTAGTAAAAACACACAAACTTATAAAGACGATTTACTTATTTTAGTCAATATTTTTTTAAGCATAAAAAACAAAAAAACTCATATTTAATTCATATTTTCTTAAAAATATTTATAATTTTTTTGACAAAGATTGTCACTGTATTCCACCAATTTCAGGAAAGTTTTATTAAAAAAAATAAGCCGATATAAGTAGATAGGGATGGCAATGGGTAGGGTACTATAGTACTCATCCCCATATCCGTGTTTGTAAAAAATGTCCGTACCCAAGCCCGTACCCTCGTGGGAAGTGCTCATACCCGTACCCATTACCCGCACTTTAAGTATGAAAAGACAATAAAAAATATTAGAATTGAAATAAAACTATGATCCATAAAATTTCAAATCAACTCATAAAATAGTACAAATCGTAGTATTTAGCAAAAAAGCAAAGAAAGGCCGACAGTGGCAGAGATTTAACACATCAGGAGGGGTAGGGTTACTTTATTAAGTTATTTTAGGTTCATGTTTAGGCTTAAATAGTTTAATTAATTAATTGTACACCAAAAATAAATAAATTATTTATCATATTATATAAATACATATATGCGGGTTGCGGGGCTGGGTAGTATAGTGCCCATACCCGTGCCCATACCCATCCAAATTTGCGGGT
>Ga0228711_1011420_pt1 | contig 11281 bp, 7 predicted proteins | sample MedpolnodulmetaG_2_FD_177996 | JGI IMG/M metagenome (GOLD analysis project Ga0228711, IMG submission 177996) | Root nodule microbial communities from Medicago polymorpha collected in Santa Monica, California, United States - brown nodules | ecosystem: Host-associated > Plants > Roots > Nodule...
TTACTTTGCTTTCTCCCTTTGACTTTTCAAACATGTTTACTATTTTTAATTTGTTTATTTTAGTTGTTCTTTTAATATGAATGTAATCAAAGATAAAGGTTGAGAAAGAAGAACTTCGGGAACACAACCTGGTAGTATTATTTGGTAAGAAAATAAATTTAATAGCTTAAATTGGTCTAATTTTTGCATTTTTTTTTTTGTTTTTTGCAATCATTTTATAGTATAATATTGAATGCATAATCAATATGATATTTATATATATATATATGAAACTCTACAAAATCCGTGCATCGCACGGGTTAGAGTCTAGTTAATGGAAAATGATATTTAGTATGGGGGTTTGCGTACAAATATTCACGGACGCGTAAATTGTTACTGTTTTCACGCGCTTCAATCTCATTGTTTAGAAAACACACACCGCACACCGCACACCTCCTACACTCTTTAACCTGTATTTGTGTGCGTCACTTTCATGACGGGCCTGCTGAGTTCACTGTAACTCCCAACTTGCAGAAAATCCCTTCTATGACCTTACAACCACCCATACTGCTGATGGAGAATCAACTATTAAGAACAAGTTGTATCTTATTGTTTGGAACAAGATTCTGAATTCAATTTAAACATCATATAAGTTGAATTCAATTAATATCTTTTATTGAAAAATATGATTTTTTTTTTTAAAAACAAGATTAAATAGAATAAAAATTTATCTTTTTTCTTTATATTTTTGGACAAAAAAAATGAGTTTTTTTTGCTTATATTTCTGGACGGAGGGAGTACATAGCAGTTCCTATAATAATTTATTATTATTAATTAATATTTAATGCCCATTCAAATACACATAAAGTTGTGATAATTAATTATTATCCCTCCGGTCCTATTTACAAGAGAAATTTGATTTTTAGATACATTGAATAATTTATGTATCTAGTCAAGAATCTAAACCAAATACATAAATTATTTAATGTATCTAAAAAGTAAATTGTTTCTTGTAAATAAGACCGGATGAAGTATTATTGTTAAGAAAATGCTAACATGTACCTCAAGGGTACATGCTAAGAAATTTAAAATAAAAACAATTGTCCTAAAATTTGTGCATGCATCTTTATTCAACTTTTAAAAGTCAAAATTGTATTGTTTTTTGTAAAAAGGTTCTAATTTTGAATTCTTAACTTGTGTCCTAATGGTATATTCGATGGTCAGGATAGGGAGACAAGATATGATACATTAATCATATCCTACTTAAATCTCATGTTTGATGCACCAAAGGGATAGGATAAAATAAACCATTTTTCTGTCTTCTTTCCTTTGTAATTTCTATCCTGAGTATAGGCTGGGTTAAAAATTATCTTGTTGGAATTAGAAGATCATTCCTTATTTATTATCTTGATATTCTACCATTTTTAAAATATTGTCATTTTTAAAATAATAATAGTATGTATTTTCTATTATAATTAATACCATGTCATTTTTACAATATTTAATTAACTATGAGAGCAATTTTTTCATTTAATTATAATGATATCCTTCTTTATCATATCCTATCTCTATCCAACTTTATATCATATCCTATCTATATCATATTATGACCATCAAACGGGCCCCGAAGGTTGTTATTGTTATTGAAAGATGAATTTTTTATTTTTTTTTATAGATTTATTGAATGAATTTAAAAGTGATCTTTTTTTCAAAGAACAAAGGATCACTTTAGTCCTTAGCTCTGAACATTACTCCCCACACCCTGCGTCATTACTCCATGGCTTATCAATTCAAATACGATGTTTTCCTCAGCTTTCGAGGCGAAGATACTCGCCATGGTTTCACCGGCAATCTTTGGAAAGCTTTACAGGACAGAGGAATCAACACCTTCTTCGACGATCAGAATCTTCAAAAAGGTGAAGAAATCACACCATCACTCATCAAAGCTATAGAAGATTCCAACATGGCCATCATTGTTCTTTCCAAGAATTATGCAACTTCATCTTTTTGTTTGCAAGAACTTTGTAAGATCCTTCATTCTATCAAAGATAAAGGTCGGTGTGTTTGCCCGGTTTTTTATGATGTGGATCCTTCTGATGTGAGAAAGTTGAAAAGGAGTTATGGTGAAGCAATGGTTGAACATGAGGCAAGGGACAGTAGTGACATGGATTTGTTGCAGAAATGGAAGAACGCTCTAAACCAAGTTGCTAATTTGTGTGGCTTTCATTTCAAAAATGGGTATGTAACTATATAGTCTTCTTATGCGTTTTATTTTATTTCAATTTGTGCTGTGATATTCATATTAGCGTTGGAATAAGTGGAATAATTGGTACTTTGTCAGAGCTTTAATGCACAGGGCTGTCCTTTTTTTTTTTTTTTTTTTTTTTGTTTTTTTTTTTTTTGGGTTTTTTTTTTTTTTTTTTTTTTTTTATATACTTTTAGTACTTTAACCAAAGTCATAAGGGTTGTGGGACCTCTTGTCGGACCTTGGGTTTGTGAGAGCTTTAGTGCGCTGATTGAACTGTTTTTTTTTACTACTTTTAGTACTTTAACCTATGCTCCAAGGGCAGTGAGACCCCTTCCCACACCCTGCGTATGTAGGAGCTTTAGTGAATCGAGCTTCCATTTTTTTTACTACACTCGGTACTTTAACCAATGCACTAAGGACGCTCATTAGCATTCTCCATAAACATTTTATAAAAGCCTTGACATTTACAAGAGAGATGTGGATAATGAACACTCATTAACTTAAGCCTTTTCCTCAATTGGGACTCCTTATGCCTTAGATGCTATTTGGACGGGGAGAAGATACAATGTGTGTTGTGTCCGGTATATTGATAACCATAGTCTATTTATAAGGTGATGACCAATTAGGTTTCCAACTTCCCATTGTTCCAAAATGTACCATAAGTGACATTTACTGATATTTGAGTCCATACCGATTATTAATTATCCAATTAGAAATATTATTAGCCTTATTATTTAATTTGTTCAATAATCAATTAAGGCTAAATAACTAATATAATTAATTGATTATTTTCTTTTGAAATGACAATATTAGTATATTGTTAATATTATGTTGTGGATGGGGATCAAACCTTCGACCTCCTTATCACTCCACTTCTTAACTTTCCCACCCAACCACAATTAACCTTATAACTCCAATTGATTGCTGGTATTTTCCGGCATAATGACATAGGATTAAAATATTCGAACAAATAGGTAATAGATGCATATGTATGTATTATTCTGTGTAACACAGACATTGTGTGTCTTGTTTTGATTAAATTATTATTGGTGTCTATGTAATAGTGTCGTGTATGATGCTTGTGTGTATATGTTAGTCGGTCATAGGTATTACTTTTCATTTCTCTGATCATTACTATTTGCGTTATTATGATAAATTGTTAAAACATAGGCTTGATGCAAATAAAAATGACTTCATGCAAACTTGAATTCTATGATGGGGCAGGGATGAATATGAACATGCTTTTATCGGGAAGATAGTTGAACGTGTCTCAAGAGAGATTATACCTGTTACTTTACCTGTTTCTGATTACGTAGTTGGACTCCAGTACAAAAAGCAAAATGTAACATCACTTTTGAACATTGGGTCTGATGATGTTGTCAACATGGTAGGAATCCATGGGATTGGTGGAATAGGGAAAACCACTCTTGCTCTAGAAGTTTATAATTCGATTGTCCGTCAATTTCAAGATTCTTGTTTTCTTGAAAAAGTCAGAGAAAATTCAGACAAAAATGGATTGATATATCTGCAAAAGATCGTTCTGTCTCAAATTGCTGGAGAGAATAACATTGAAATAACAAGTGTTAGACAAGGAATTTCAATATTACAACGAAGGCTCCACCAAAAGAAGGTTCTTTTGCTTGTAGACGATGTTGACAATGAGGAGCAATTAGAGGCTATTGCTGGAAGATCCGATTGGTTTGGTCCAGGCAGTCGAGTCATCATCACGACTCGGGACAAAAGGTTGCTAACATGTCATGGGGTTGAAAGAACATATGAGGTGAATGGGTTGAATGACAAAGATGCTTTTGACTTGGTGGGATGGAAAGCTTTAAAAAACAAATATAGTCCCAAGTATAAAGATGTTTTATTAGTACAAAAGTATGGAAGAAAGTTGGATGTGAATGAATTGCGGAGACTGAAAGATTTGAAGAATGACAAAGTTTTGTCAGGTTATGCAGATGTTTTGAAACGTGCTGTAGCATATGCCTCTGGCCTTCCACTTGCTTTGGAAGTCATAGGTTCTCACTTTTTTAATAAGACAATAGAACAATGTATATATGCACTAGATCGTTATGAAAGAATTCCTGACAAAAAGATCCAAACAATACTACAGTTGAGTTTTCATGCTTTGCAGGAAGAAGAGAAGTTAGTTTTTCTTGACATTGCATGTTGCTTCAATGGATATAAATTGACAAGGGTAGAAGAAATGCTTCATGCTCATCATGGTGTTAACATGAAAGATCATATTCGTGTGTTAGTGGAAAAATCTCTCATAAAAATAGGTTCCTCAAATGTGACATTACATGATTTGGTAGAGGATATGGGGAAAGAACTTGTTAGGCAAGAATCGCCAGATGATCCTGGAAAGCGTAGTAGGTTATGGGCCTCTGGAGATATAATTCAAGTTTTAGAAGAAAATACGGTGAGTTAATAATGATATGAACGGTTTGGCTTTTCATCTTTAACTTTGGTTAACGTTACTAATGCTCACATTACCCTTTCCCCTCTTTTACTGTATGTTAAGCTCTATAAATAGGTGTGTTGAAGTTCAAACATATGTAAATGTATTTTGGTTGATTTGTGCTTTTTCATGTTGAAAGGGGACAAGTAAAATAACAATCATATGTCCAAACTCCCGGATTGATGTAGAATGGGATGGAGAAGCTTTCAAGAAGATGGAAAACCTCAGAACACTAATTATTATGGATGGCGAATTTACTGAAAGTCCCAAACATCTTCCAAATAGTCTAAGAATACTCATACATTGTCTTGATCCTTCATGGGGTTTACCGTCTCAATTTTATCCGAGGAAACTTGCCATATGCGAGATTCGTTCTTACACATTGTTTGAGTGGGGAGACTTTTTCAAGAAGGCAAGTGTCATGTATTTATTTTCTCATTGTATATTAGTAAATTCACTTTCATTTATTTCTTACTTGTTTGTTGGTTCTTATCTTTTTTATTTCTGCAGAAGTTCAAAAATTTGAGGGTTTTAAGTTTTGATCACCATGGGCTTTTAACACAGATACCTGACGTATCTGGTCTCGTAAATTTAGAAGAACTTTCCTTTCAAGGTTGTGTGAATTTAATCACAGTCCATGACTCCGTTGGGTTGCTAGGTAAACTTAAAACCTTAAGAGCTATGAATTGCATCAAGCTCAGGAGTATTCCACCTCTCAACTTGGCTTCTCTAGAAGAACTTGACCTTTCCCAGTGTTCATGTCTTGAGAGTTTTCCACCAGTGGTGGATGGGTTGGCGGATAAACTTAAAACCATGAGTGTTAGAAGATGCTTAAAGCTAAGGAGTATTCCACCTCTTAAGTTGACTTCTTTAGAAAAACTCGATCTTTCACAATGTTTTAGTCTCGAGAATTTTCCACTTGTGTTGGATGGGTTTCTTGGAAATCTCAAAACCCTGCTTGTTGAAAGTTGTCACAATCTCAGGAGTATTCCACCTCTCAAGTTGGATTCACTAGAAAAACTTGACCTTTCATATTGTTATAATCTTGATAGCTTTCCAATTGTTGTGGATGGGTTGTTGGATAAACTTAAATTCTTGAGTATTAAACATTGTGTCATGCTTAGGAGTATTCCACCGCTCAGGTTGACTTCGTTGAAATTGTTCGATCTTTCATATTGTCTAAGTCTGGAGAGTTTTCCAGAAATATTGGGAGAGATGAGAAATGTAAGAAACCTTAACTTGGAATATACTCCCATAAAAGAATTGCCGTTTCCATTTCAAAATCTTACTCTGCCTAAAACATATCCATGTAACTGTGGAATTTCCTTACCAACTATTAATGCTGTGATGTCAAAACTGGTGGAATGTACCATCCAGGCTGAACAAAAAGTGATCCCGATCCAATCTTCACACGTAGAATATATTTGTCTTAGAAACTGGAAAGTTTCAGATGAGTACTTGTCAATAGGTCTCATGTTGTTTGCTAATGTGAAAGAATTACACCTAAATGAAAGTCAATTCACATTTCTTCCTAAATCTTTCGAAAAATGTCATTTTTTATGGAGGCTTGTCTTGGATAATTGTAAGGAACTTCAGGAAATTAAAGGGATTCCACCATGCTTAAAATCAGTATCTGCTTTTAACTGCAAATTGTTGTCTTCATCGTGCAAAAGCAAATTACTAAGTCAGGTAATGATTTATTTTGTTTCTATTGTTAATGTATTTGATATGATAATCGTTATTCTTCTTGATATAGTTAAACAAACGTTAATTGTTTGAGTAATAGGAATTGCATGAGGCAGGAAACACCCGGTTCCGTTTGCCACGAGCAAAGATTCCAGAGTGGTTTGAACACCAAGGCTTGGCGGGACTGTCAATTTCATTCTGGTTCCGTAACAAGTTTCCTGCCATAGTTCTTTGTGTTGTTTCTCCATGGTCATGGCTAGATGATATTCATCAACCTACAAGAGTGGTCATCAATGGATATACATTTGTCTATACATGTGGTGAGATTCTACCTATGTCACTGCGGGAAATGTATCATTTACATCTTTTTCATATGCAAACTGAAAAATTCAATGATGATATTGACAAAGCACTTTTAGAAAATAAGTGGAACCATGCAGAGGTTGACTTTGGATTCCCATTCCAGAAAAGTGGAATCCATGTATTGAAAGAGAAAAGTAGCATGAATGATATTCGATTCACCAACCCAGAGAATGATGCTAATATTGAGTTCACTCTTTAAAAACACAACTCTGAGTTATTGGTCTCAGGAATTGATTATTTTGTGGATAAAAGGGGGGATGTAAGGAACTCTACCAATCATGAGACTTCATCATATAATTGGGATGTTGAAGTAAGTATATATATCATTCATTTTAACTTCTCTTCCTGTAGTGTAGGATGTTAATTTGTTTCATTAACCTCTTGCCTATAGTTTTTGCGCCAAGTATAAGTCCAGTTGGTAGTTTAAATATTATTTTTGTGGCTTTTTGATGGATGCAATGTTATGAAATAAAAGCTCTTCTTAACTATATGAAGATTCTAATTTGTAAGGGTGTAGATTTTATATTTATTTTATTTTCTTGACCATCCATTTAACTGTTATACAATAGTCACACTAGTGATTAGGTCTTCAACCAAGGATATATTGGGAACTATGTATTCTGGAGCAGTGAATAATAGAAAAAGAAAAGTGAATTCCAGTGTTATTATGGACCATCCTAATTATGAATTGTTTGTTGTTATTTTTCATTTGTCAGAAGTGCAGTTAAATCTCAACGTACGTATAAATCTAGTGACGTGAAAGCATTGATTACTCATTTGGGAAAACCAACAAAAATCATGCTGGTTTTATATACTTTGGCATAAAAAAAATCTTCATCTTTGCTAGAGCTAGTTAATATGATTCATTCAATATTCTGTTCAGTCTAAAGAAATTACGACGTTTGTGTTGTGTTGAGATTAATACGCTGTGATGAATCTAATTAGTACGATGTACACTGTTTCATGTTGATTTTGTTTGTTAAACTAAGGAACTAACTAATCTTGTCATTCTGGTAGGAGCCTGAAGAACAGATTTTTTTTGGGAGATATCTTGTACTGGTGGGTCTCTTTCTGTTTGCAGCTGATTAGATTTTTGTAGGGCATTTAGATCTTTCTAGCCTCTTTAGCAGATGAGTTAGTTTCAACGTCTCTTGATTGTTTGCTAATATGAAAGAGTTAGACCTGTTTTATAAATATAGAATTCTATCTGCATGCATCACAAAATTTGTCTTCTTGAGGATACTTTTATTTGAAAAACTGTGACTCTTGAAAAAAACGAAGTGATCCATCATGTGTACGAGCATTCCATGCAAAATTGCTGCACATCCTTGAAAGATTTAGACCTCACTTGTCTCCATACACAGGTTGTCAATTCTTGATCGAACTTATTCAGGTTTAGTGGCATAAGTATGGGTTATTGATTTCACAAATGTCTTGTTCTTCCTGAGAATGAGGTTGTTGTGCTTTAATCATGAAAACACTGACTGGCACAATGTCATTTCACTGACCGAAAAAAGGATATGTTACTAACAAATGGCTTGGATGAAATCACAAAAACTCAAACTTCATTCAAGCCAACTGTAGCTTGGATTAAATATGATAATGTATGGATCTCTATAATGCACATCCAATTACTCAGTTATTTACTTTCATAATAATAAAAAATTCCATGTGCCAATCATGTAGCCTTATTTTTCATATTGTGAAGTCATGGTGTTGTGCAAGGCCATTAGTTGTTGTCTAAAAAGGGTTGTCTTTGAGTTATAGTAATTCTGTTTCGGAATTGGAAGGGTGATGTGGTTGGACTGTAGCGTTTCTTTACGCTGGGGGAGCTTAGATGTATTGGATTTTGAAGACTGCGAGAAAAAAGATCAGATATATGTACTTTTTGTTAATTAGGTACTTTTCACTTCAATTTCTCATCATTGTTATGTTACAACAGTATCATTTTGTAACACGCTCTTGTGATTTTTATGCCGATTGAATAAATTTTGTTGATGTTTAGGGGTAGCTTTATTTTGTATGTTTGGAGAAAGTCACATTTGATTCATAGCTTTTACTTACTGACACAAAATGAGTTAGTTTGGTGTAACTTTAAAGAGAAATGTTATCTTTGCAGGGTTTCGGCTCTTTCTATTGTTGCTAAGTATTATTATATTAGCTGAGTTCAGTCTTTTTAGTGAAAACAATTATAAATGCAATGTTTTGGCTCTTTCTATTGTCGGTAAGTATAGGTCTTATGCTGAATTAATTTGGTTATGTGATGATGGATAGAAATTCAACTCCTCTGCACCATCATAACAACTTAATTTGCATTGGATAATAAGGTAAGATAGAATAAGCATAAACAATAATGCAGCTTCATGATTGTTAAATAATTTATTTATTCTGTTTCATTGTCTGAGCGGGGTGCTAGAAATAAGAAACTTAGGAAGGGATTTTGTTTGATTTGGAAGGTAAGGAGAGGATCCTAAAGAGGTGGTGGAGGATATCAAAATTATGTTGTGGAGACGGGGATTCGGTAGATTGAAAATGCTGCATTGTTTGTATTATGGAGACGGGGATCCTTATAGTTGTTTGATAAGATGTATATTTTGTTTTGGGGCTGCCTGACTTTAGTTCGCTTCGGTGGTCTGCTTTTTTCTGTCATGGTTTCACAGTGGTAATTTCGGACTGTTCTGATTGCTAGTTTGGCTTCTGGTTTCTGCGAGCTGGTGTGTGCACATGTTCAGAGATTTATTTTCTGTTGGTGCTGATAGAGTATTGGGAATCTGTCATGACAGTTTTTATGTGCTTTCTTGCACAATTCTGATGTGGTTTAATCCTGTGTTTCGGTTGTGGATAGGACGTTGCTTTGGTGGCTTAGCTTGTATCAATTTATATTGAAGTGGGCTGCATTTTTTCTCACTTCAGTTTCTGGTGTAGGAGAGTTTATTTGCAGGATTTTCTCTTTTTTAGGTGTGAGGTTGGAGCTGCTGTCTTGGTTCAGCGTGTGGTTGTGTTTCCAGTCGGCAGTGGCAGTTTCTTGTGTCCTGTTCTTTGTGTTTTGGGGCTTTTTGTAGCTGTCTTTTAGTAAATATTGCTCTTTGTGTAGAATTATATATTCTGCTATAATTCCATGCTGTTTTGTTTAGATAAGTGGTTGATGGTCATTTACGAGGTCTTCTCCAATCACCCAACTTAATTGGGTTTTTACTATTAGTGTAATGGAATAACATGAAGGGAAAATCATAGCAGAATGTTTCTCAGGCATCACAATGCCATTGCTGGATCATTTTACCTGTTAAAAGGAGAGGAAGCTTCTTATACTCTCTTTGATTTCCGCCTCATTCCTAACCGCCTCCACCTGGCAGTCTTGTTGCCCGGCTTTACATGTGAGTTCTGATTCCATCATTTGTATCATAACAAATGTCGTTGCAGTGTCTTATAAATGTTTATGTAGATATTTTCTGCCGCATGATTTTATCATTTTGTTCTTCAGAGAGAAACGAGCATGCACACGCAGGCGGCCTTTTCTTTTCTATATTATAGATCCAACCTATATGATCCTAGTTGTTCTAACTAATGCGTCTGGCAATATGTACTGCACAATAATTTGTTTGGTAACTATAACATGCTGCCTATAGCAATATTGATCACATTCTGGCTGCATGACCAGTACTCTTGCTAACTCTCATACTTCATGTGCTGCCAATTTTTTATCGTTGTAACTTGTTAGTTACATTAATTCATCATTTGAATTTGACCCGAGAGGCTGCAAAGGAACTAAGCTTATATATACATGTGTGAGTTTGATTGTCACTGAATTTCTACATATGTGATCATTACGATTTTTTAAAATTATGTAGTTTTCACTATGGCAATGATCATGTTACAATGTAATAATGAAGGGCTGGGACTGGAATAACATTTCACTGTAGTATTGAAGGGCTGGGCTGTTACAATGATTGTCACTGTAGTTTTCATTATTGCAAATAACATTTCACCAAGGTTTTGGATTACTGTTGTCATACCCCAATTTTTGACATAAGGTCTTACATTCATACTCTGTTTGATCCTGAATAGTCTCTGACTTCTCAGTGAAAAAATTCGACAGAGAGGTATTTTAAAATACCTCATTTTTGTTCCGATTCAGATCCTCTTCTCTCTTTATCTTTATTTTTTTATTTACTTTTATCTTTTAAAATTCCATCTTTTATTAATTCTCTTTTATTTTTAATTTTAGTTTTAATTTTTATTTTTAATTAGTCATTTTTCTTCTTTTACTTTAATCACTTTTATTTTAGTTTTTACTAATTGTCCAAAATAATAGTGTCAATGTCTAATAGATCACAAAAAAATATGTCCAAGGTCCAAAAATATTTCAAGTCAAGTGTCAACTTTGACATTCCTTTTTCAAAATTCACCATAATTCTCCATAAAAAACCATTAAACCAATGTTCCATTTTCATCAACCTCCTCACCTATAAATAGAGCCCTCATCCCTCACAATTTGACACACCAAAAGTTCTCTTGAGTTGTCAAAGAACTTTTCTCTCTTC
>Ga0228711_1011421_pt1 | contig 11281 bp, 6 predicted proteins | sample MedpolnodulmetaG_2_FD_177996 | JGI IMG/M metagenome (GOLD analysis project Ga0228711, IMG submission 177996) | Root nodule microbial communities from Medicago polymorpha collected in Santa Monica, California, United States - brown nodules | ecosystem: Host-associated > Plants > Roots > Nodule...
AAAATATAAATAAATAAAAAAAAAAAATAAAAATAATTAAAATAAAAAATAAAAAAAAAAAAAAAAAAACATTTTAAAATTAAAATAAAAAAAAAAAAAAAAAAAAGGTTCTTGAAAGTTGATACTCAATTAAACCAGGCAGGGCCACATCCACAGTTAAAATTTATATGGGGCTAAAATCAAAATGAGCTTGAAATCAAATTAAAGACTTATGATACATTTTACTTTTTGTTCTTACAAGAGCATAATTGAGACTTCTGGTACATTATTACCAAATATATTCCAGAATTCTGACTGCTTCAAAGTCCTCAACAGAAAGTTATGGATCATATTTGAAATGACAGCAATTTGGAAAAATAACAGTACAATAAGGATCTGAAAATTCATACCTGTATGACCGTGAACGAGACCTTGAAGGACTGCGATCATCACCCCTGGGGCTTGGAGATCTGCTAGGCGCCAGATCCTTCTCATCAATTGGACTCCGACCATTCTCCTTGGCACGGGAGGACCTTCTCTCATCCTTGACACGAGGGGACCTTTGCTCGTCCTTGGTGCGGGGGGACCTTTGCTCGTCCTTGGTGCGGGGAGACCTTCCGTCATCCTTGGCACGAGGGGACCTTCCGTCATCCTTGGCACGAGGGGACCTTCTGTCGTCCTTGGCATGAGGGGACCTTCTGTCGTCCTTGGCACGAGGGGACCTGTCATCCTTCCCATCACCGGGAGAGACAGACCTAGAATAAGATCTTGATCGCTTTGGGGAATAATCATCCCTACCCCTGCCATCCCTATATCAACATGTCAGCTAGATATCTTAGTCATACAATCAAGTAACGAAAATCAACACATGTATATTGCAGAACACCGACCACAAGCATCTCAAAAATCAATCAATATCTGAATATATGCAACTACGACAAACTACACAGGTAAGGTCATGAGTTCGAATCCTCCACTACATAACACGCTACATTTGTTGTTTAAAGAAAAACTACCTACAAAGATAATTGACACAAAATCAATCAAACCTTCATTTTTTTGTTTCTTATAAGAACTAATACTTACTTCCTCTTTAGAGTCTAATTAGCCAAAATGTGACCTTTACCTGTACCTTCCAAAAGTTTCTGGACAAATACATGACACTTTGATCCAAACAGACAGTTATGAATGATGTACTGCAACAACAGCATCTGGTAACTTCATAGCTCTCTTTGTCCCAACTTTTTAAAATGACAACTATCTTTCTTGCACATCATATCTCTACCCGTAAATACTTTGGCTTCCATTCTTTGAGCATGATTTTCTTTGGCCAACTATAAGCTTTATATTCTTTCTAAACTGGATAGTATATGCAAAACAATATATCAAACTAAATAAAATCTTCTTTACAGAAAAATGGTATAAGGTAATAAAAAAAGTAATTATTTGAACCATTCTTCTGCAACAAGCCAAAATCCAAAGTGGGTAAAGTCCAGACAACTGGCAGAATAAGGCAAGTTTGGAATGGATATTTCTTATGAAGGGACTTCGATAGATACGTAAGCAAGTACCAGATCACTTTAAGCCTCTTTACTCGTTAATCTTTATTAATCAATCTTTAAACTCTTCCATTCACATTATTATCTGCATAAAGAAGACCATAAGCAGATATCATTCAATTCACTTAAATACATTATAGGAGTCTTGTCAAGGTCATAGGATTGGAAGTCACTCTGATTGTAAGAACTAAACCAGCTAATTATTCTCTAGCCGAGCAAGGACATTGTACATCTATCACAAATGTGATGGGAATAAAAACTGCACAACGCAATTCCTTTTACCAGCTGTAGCTCTGCTGAGAAACTTTGATCACAATGATTTCCAACCAAATAGCAAACATCCTTAACTACCATGGCTTCTAAAGTCTAAACAAGTCATACTACAGCTAAAATAAAATCACTTCCAGCTTATGAAATGCAATTATTGTCTAAAATTCAATTACAAATAATATTTCAGTACCTAAATACAAGTATACAGCCAAATGCAACCGGTTGCACCACCATAATAATTGCAAATTAGGCTTTAGTTCAAACATGATGATTCACAAAAAAATATGATGACATGCTCAGCAAAATATAGTACTGTGATCGAGGAAAAATAAACCATTAGTGATGTGTAAAACTCAAACCTTGAATCATCCCTGGCTGGTGATGGAGACCTGGAGTAGGCTGCAAACAATGCAGATATAATAACATAAATAAAAGGATTGGCTTCTCAAAGAATGCATAGACCAAATTAAAAAGTTGTTAGTGTTTAAATATGATTTTGAAGCCAAGGCAAATAGGTTTACTAACATCGATGACGGCTGCGTCGTGGGGATCTTGACCGAGCTCTCCTTCTACTACCACCACCTCCACTTCGACCACTTTTAATAAATAAATAAAAAATATAATCAATACGCATGAAACGATCCCATAATTGTGAAATGTAAAAATATCTAGCACATCAAATCAAACTATAAGCACACCTTCCATGAGTAGTAACACGCATTTCTTGAGGGGTTTTCCTATTTTCCTCAGCAAATACAATTCTTATTTCACGTCCACCAATTATAGTGTGATTAAGTTGTTGCTTTGCCTCTGCCGCATCTTCACCATGACGGTATTTCACAAATCCAAAGCCACGAGGCTCACTACAAAACCAATTCAACAAAAATTCAACAGTGAAATAAAACCAATCACAAATTTAAAAACAATATATTATTAACATACAAGTAAAAAATAATCCTATAGTCACAATACTCCTAGAGACTTGGGTATTATATGGTGCCTAAGTCCCACATTGAATAGTATGGTATGGCTGGCGATGTATTTAAGTGGCTTGCTTCTACTCAAAATAGCTTCCATAGGTTCCTCAAGCCAATTCAATACTCCACCAAGCATCCCAATTCCATGCGAACTTTCTATGTTTTCAAGTAAAAATTGATTGTACCTCCAAGCTTATTCTACTTGAAGCTAGGATTTGCAACTTTTGATTCTAAAATTGATTTTTACACACAAACTTATAGTTCAACTCACTTTTATACAATGCATACAAATCACTTTTAACCAGAACCAATTTACTCAAAATCAATTCTAGTAACCGCAGAATTAAACATATATCGAATTGTTAATATGAAGAAAGTTGAAAGAGACGATACCCAGTGTAATAGTTTCTAGGAAGGTAAACATCCTTGACAGGACCATAGCGTTCAAATGGACCCCTAAGATCTTCAGGTCTTGCATCAAGAGGGAGATTACGAACGAGTAATCCAGAAGGAAGAGGAGAACGACGGTCTCTGCGAGACCTGTTGTCAGGATAACGATCATCGTCGTAACGCTTGCGACCGCGAGGTGGTGGACTTCTGCTACGCCGCCGAGGGCTGTAGCTTCTGCTCCGGCTTCGATATCGACCCATTCTCAGAAATCAAGAACCCTACGAGAGAGAAGAGAAAGAGTGTTCTAGAGGAACAACAAAAACCCTAATAACCCCAATAGTCAAATTCAGATAGGACATAAATATATAGGATTATTTATTTGTCAAGAAATTATAAATATTATTATATAAAGGATTTAAATTGTGTAAGTTGACGCTATTTTCCACATACATCATTATTATAAGTAAAAATCAACATTTTAGATTTATTGATTAAATGATGTATGTGATCTATAATAAAGATCATATACGTTATTAATTTAATAGATCTAAAATATAGATTTTTATTTATAATAGTAATTGAAAAGTGTATATATAATTAAATCGTGTGATATTGATTCTTTCATATAAAATATCATGTAATATAGATATTTGTGAACATATTTTAAAAACTAAATACATAAAAGTAACACTAGAGTGTCGTTTGATTAAATCCACATGTGAAAAAATTTCACACCATAATTGTTTAAAAATTAGACTCTATTGGATGTAGAGAAAAGATGGAAGGAAAATGTAATAGATCATGTGAAACACATCTATCTATCGAAGATATATTTAAAAAAAAACCTTAAGGATATAATTGGAATTTTAAGGTTCCCAAAGATATTCAATGGCTTGGTTCAATATAGCAAGTAACATTGTGAAGGTTGAATCGAATTTGTGCTCAATTTAATAGTGTGTTTGTACGAAGTATTTAGTTTTTTTAGGAAATTTAGAATCTAAACATTCAATTGAGTTCGTTTCATGTCTAAATGTTTTCGTTTAGATAAAGTAATAAAAAAATTCATTTTTAACAATTTTAAGCTACTTTTATAAATTTCAAAAGTTTTGGGTCAAAGTTGAATTTTTTAAAAAAAAATAGGGACCAAGTTGCAAATTTTGAAAATATAAATGGACAATTTGAATTTTTAAAAATTTCAGAAGTTAATTTTCAATTTTTGAAAATTTATAGGAGTCAATTTGCAATTTTGGAAATTTATAAGAGCAATTTGACATTCGTATTGTATAGAAGGAATTTCTAATTTTTATTTTTTAGGTTTACTAAAAAAAAAATTAGGTGTTCTATATAAAAAAAAAGGTTTTTAGGTGTGTTTGAAATTTCCTAAACCTAATAACAAATAACTTTATCTTTTTAAAAATTTGAATCATTCAAACAATAAAAATTACATAGAATAATTTAAACTTTTTTAGATCACTTCAAAATTTTCATTCATCTCAACTTATTAGTATCACACATGATGCATGGATGAGACCCAAAAAGTATTTTTCAATTGTCTTTAAGGGCAGTACCATTACACATGGCCACCAATTTTTTTTAGAGTACTTGTTCATTGATCTTGAGAACATAGTATGATTCGTTCAAATAGTTGTGTTTGTTCTTTGATTTCTTGAGAACATTGTACGTATTTTTTGGGCTAACATTTTTTTTTACATGATGTTTATGAAAACTCGTGGTCTTTGACTAATGTCTGTGGTGCTTATTCAGATAAGGATGTCTTTCATTCTCTAGAAAATGATGCAGGAGTAACAGTGGTTCTAGTGCATTTTGTTGATGTCGATGATATTGTTTTGGAACAAATAGTTCATTTGAATGTTTCGCTGTTTGCTTAGAGATCGTAAGGTTACTGATGAAGGTTAATTTGTTAAACATGGCATTTTCAACGTTGATTTACAGTTATGTGTGTTGGACTTGACCAATACACTTATAAGTTAGGTCTATAATTTAGGTGTAACACCCATTCTATTCCAACACAATTCATATCCAGTCGGAAAAAAGAAAAAAAATCAATGCAGTTCATATGTAAAAAAAATTACTCTTATTAATTTGCTATTTTATGAGTTACTCGATGTTGCCAATCCTAGTCATCTTTTTGGATTTATACCAACCCTATTCCTTGCAACAAAGCAATCTAACACTCCAATCTGATAAAATAACAGTAACTGAAAAATTTCCTCCTGCTGCAATTTACAGCCTGGTCTCCAACAGCACCATCAAATAGTAGATGATGGATGGCTGGGATTTGGTAACATAATTAGGAGGTAAGTCCATAACTTATCAATCTAAGTTCTGTAGCTCTTTAATTCATATTGATGAATTGAGGCATGCCTGAATTTCTTCCAATGTTTTTCCTTTGGTTTCTGGGACTAACTTTGCCACGAAAAGAATAGTTAAAAGGGAACATCCAGCATATAAAAATAATGTACCTGCCCAAAAAGATACAAGATATTTGTTACCAATTAAGCTAATTAAGATGAAGAACTTAAGTTTGCTAACTAATTGTGGTAGTGTATTGTGCTTACCAGGAGAACTCCAGCTCATAAGAAAGTTGAAAGTATATGAAACAACCCAAGCTCCTAGCCAATTTATCAAAACTACCAAACTCCCAGCAGTTCCCTTCACATGTATAGGAAAGATCTGCAATATGAAAACTAGTATTAATTAAAGCATTTCTTACATCAACACTGCATCTACCTTGTATTCGGTTTTTAAATTGAGTCTAATTCACTTTTATAAAATCGACTTATGAGGCACGGGTGTCACTATTTTTAGACTTTTTTCAAACTTATCTCTTTTCATTGTGACTTGGATCTTTCTCAATACCTTCCATGAGCACAATAATCATTTGTAAGAGTTGCAGTAAAAATCCACAAAACCATTGAAGTGTGCTTTGCCAAATGACACATACCTCAGACATTATTACCCAAGGAACCGGTCCCACTCCAATTGAAAATGCTGCTACGTATATCTGATACAATTTGATACAATTTCAGGTTAAATATGTTTAAAGAATGTGTCTGATTAACTAACATTTCATTAACTCCAACAATTCCTTAATCAAAATTTTCAAATTAAACTCACCAGAATGCCGGCAACGGCTAATATCGGTACCAACTCAAGCAGCAAGTTCTGATCCTGATCCATGGAATAATACACAGTTTCAAAAATGACCAATTGAGAGATACACATTATAATATATATAGAAAATATGATTATTAAAAACTTGCCTTGAGAAAGAAAGCAATTCCAGTCATAAAACAGCCTAAAAATGTTCCACTTGCTGAAGCCTACATGCATATAGACACTTCTATTAGGCATTTCCCCTTATTAATGGTATTATCACAATTTTAAATACTTGAAAATAGAATTACTGTTATAAGCGGTCTTCTTCCAGACTTATCCATCAAAATGGCTCCCAAAATAGTGAATGGAACCTGTCATTCATTTTAATATATGCTGTTATATAAGTACAATTATATTATCAATAAATAAATGTATGGGAAATTCATATTGGGATGGTAAACTACCTGCATACAAGCATAGGCTATGGTACCAATTTTTCCTGAAGAAAGTCCTGCAGGTCATGTTGTAGCGCGATATATAAATAAATATAAACAAAGAGAGCTACTTTGATTTTTCAAAATCAGCATGTATTTTTTCAAACCTACCAGCTGCTACAAATGTCTCTGATGTATAAAATCCAATACCATTAATTCCAACAGATTGTTGACATACCATTAATCCAACACCAATCTGATATCGTTTCAACCAGTTAGATACTTCTGAATATCTAAATATAGTTTTGATTGAATTTTTGGTAGAAAATTAAGTACTCCCTCCGGTCTCAAATATAAGAAAAGATTGGTTCATTGAGTAGTTAATGTATCTGGTCTACATTGTAAAGCAGATACATTAATTATTCAATGAACCTAAAAAAAGAATCTTTTCTTATATTTGAGACTGGAGGGAGTACAATCTTCCACTAACTCCTCTTCTTACTGAAACAGACTTACAACTACAGAACACGCGTGTTTGTTCTGGAACAAATCCAAAAGTTTAACTTTAGGAAGGCTTTGAAGAGTTTCAATATAATCCTAGTCACATAAAAAATACTCAGATCAGTTTATCGAACAAGTCAAATTGATTATGAAACATTTTCAAGATTTTGAATCGAATTAATTAAGGGTGCAAAGAGATTAGAGAGTACAAGAATTTCATCGGCTTCATTAGAAATATCAACATTATTCCCCCGAAGTCGCCTTAAAGCTACTTGAAATTCTTTTTCGCGACCAACCTTAGCCTGAAAAAAAAAAGTTTATTAATCTGCATTGCTATCTTCCTCTTATGCTATATTATACAGTTTTGTGCTTTAGATGTTTACCAGCCATCTTGGAGATTCAGGGATAAAGCACAAACCAATCAGCAAGGAGAGACAAGGAAGAAGACCTTTCAAAATTCAAACAAAATCAAACAGTTAGAACTTTCACTCCATAATTAGCTACACTTAATGCAATGCAACAATTAAAAGCTAATATTATAGTAACTTACCTGCTAGAGCTAGTTTTCTCCAACTTAAAACACTTCCTAGTAAGAATGAGACTGATGCTCCAATAACAATCATAAGCTGCATACCAATAATAGTCAAGGCCAATATTATTCTCAATGAAATCTTAAACTTATAGTAAAAACGTTTGACTTTAACCATAACTACTTCTAAAGTCATACATAGGATTGATTATGATTTGCTAACAATATAAAACTTTTAACACTGATGGTGTATCAAAATTAAACTCTAGTTAATATCACCCTACCTGATTTGTCGTTGCAAGTCCACCTCGAAGATTTTTTGGTGCTATTTCAGCTATATATACAGGGACCTGTTACATTTTTTTGCTATGTATTGTTAAAATTTGAAATATTATCATCAAGTAGAAGCAACATGAGGCTTCATCTTAAACTTTCTAATAGTTTATAATTACCACATATGAAGTAACTCCAATTCCATATCCTGTGAAAAATCTTCCTAAATCAAGTGAGTAAGGATCCTGCATTAAAAAAATAACATAAGTGAGTAATGAAATAATTATCTTGCATTTTGTGACATTCTTCTTGGCTTAGGTAAATATTGTGTAGAAGATATACACCTTTGAAAAGAAGACAGCTAACCATCCTGTTATGCAGAATCCTGTTGACAATCTCATTGCCTGTGAATTTTAAGGCTTGTTAATGATGAATGATCCTATAATTGTAAAGTGCATATATTCAAAGAAAATTGATATTTTCATTACCCCTTTTCGACCAATGATATCTGTAATCCTGCCACTTGTTATAGCTCCAAGCATTGCACCAATTGTTACTAAAGAACCAAACATAGAAAACTGCCACAAGACATTATATTATTATTAGTCGTCCTTCAAAAAAAGTATAGTATAAAATTAAATGTCAATAAGGAGGGGACATTAGAATACTAACCTCAGAGATAGATAGATTAAGATCTGCCCTTATAGCTGCTTGAGTGGGTGATGAATAGCCCACCTGCCAAAATAATAGCTTTCAGCTAAAAATGCAAACCCTTTTTTGTTTATTGGATGAATATATTTTAGTTTTGGTTCCTAATCCATGAAAAAAATTGACACAGAGGAAATAGACATTTAGTGAACTGTAATTTCATAATGTTTCTATCTTAAGTCTTATGCACCATATTTTGAAAGGAAATTAAAATGTCATAATTTTAAGAAAATTCAAAAGAAACTTACACAAGTTCCAAATGAAAAAGAACCGCAAACAGCAACAAATGTGCTGAGCAGAACAATTCCAATGGATCCATTTTCAGCCCTTTTATTAGATTCAATATCATCATAGTCAACAGTAGCATCCTTTCCATGTTGAATGAAGGGCTCTTGTAAATCTCTGTGTGTATTTTCATGTCCACTCTCAACATCCTTGTGCTGCTCAATTGTCATTTTTTTCACTAGCAATATATTTACTATATAGCCTTAAATATGAGCAACACAAGAAGTTGAGAGCAATGTAATAGTGGACATGCAAAAACATGATGTGTGTTGGATGGTATTTATAGTAGCACAGTTGCATTGTTGCTAGAAGATATTTCCATTGTTTTTAGTTTTATTAATTCATTGGAAATTGAGGGAAAGGCACTGCATATGATACCAAAAAAATTGTAATGTGCTACAGAATTGTATGTGGGATTGAAGCTGTCATTTACAATTTGATAAGGTGAATATTGTGGGAGAAAATGGATTAGAAGATCAAAGTTGTTGGTATTTAGTTAGCAAATTGCATGTGAATACAGTGATGAGTCCATGATTGCACTTGTTTATTCATTTGAGCTTACGTGGTACTTACATGGATATGTGTCGGTTGAAATAAAATAATAAATCTGAATGTAATGCTTGTCATGGTAGGCAGTTCTAGTTGTTGGTACTAGTACTATCATAGTCTCTAAGAAAAAAAAAAAAAAAATGAGAGTTTACAGCGAATAGCGAATACCATATAAGTTTGTTTGACAAAAATAATTCTGTTTGGTAGTATTTTTTCACCACGAGCTTATAGCTTATTTTACGAACTTATAAACTATTTTTCAGACGCTATTTCAAGTAGCGTTTTAGCTTATAACTTATAGCTTATCATCTTTTATTCCATTTTTACCCTTATTATTTTGAATAAAACCCATGTTTACCCTTTATAATTTATTTATGACTTATCTTTTCATCGCTCATGTTACTTTCGGTGAGTAATTTATTTAGTTTCATTTTGCAATTGTTACATTTTTTTTTTGGACAAAAGCAATAGTTGCATGTACGTTCCTTATAAGTGAATTTTATATCCGGTTGATTCCGTTTTTTTTTTTGGTACAATTTGCATTAGTATGACTTATGAAAAATATAATTTTTTATGTCATTTATGAAAGAATGTTCAACTACTTCAGGTATGTATAGACAACTTATTTTTGTCACTACCAAAAAAAAAAGACAACTTATTTTTGTTTTTAAAATAAATTGCATAATTTATTTTTATAAGTATAAAAATTGAAATGAAATGAACATTTTTTTAGGAATGAAATGAAATATACTAAAAATATTTAAAATATTAATTGATATAAAATTTATTATGAATTAAGAATGTCCTTTTATGTCATTTTACATTTATCAGCTAATTGAACCGCTAATTTTACCAAACAATTCAATTAGCTTATAAGTTATCAGTCATCAGCTAGAAACTATCAGCTATCAGCTAGATTATCAGCTATCTGCTATTTTTATCAAACAGAGCCATCTCTTCTCTTTATTATTATTTCTTAAAGTTAACCCGAACGCAAAATTTTACCCTAAATTTAACCTAACTTCTTTGCTTAATTTTACTATATTAACCCTATTTAATTTAATCAAAATGTTAATTGTTATGGAAATCAAAATAAACAAATCGTTCCTAATTTTTCTCCTTAATTTTACTAAACAAATAAACAAATCCTCCTATTTTTATCCATAACAAAAAAAACAGCAGATCACTCCTATTATTTCCTTTTATTAAAAAACAAAACAAAATGATTTACAAACTAAATATCAAGAATCTCTCCTATTTTTTTGAAAAAACAGATAGCTCCTATTTTGTTAACAGATGGCTCCTATTTTTTTGAAAAAATAGATCACTCCTATTAATCCAATCGTTGCTTAACAAATTATCATATTTTCCTACATAAACTAATTATCCTATTTTTATGAAAAACAAAACAAAATCGTTTCCAAACTAATTATCCTACTTTTATTGAAAACAAACAAAATCTTTTCCAAACTAATTATCCTATTTTTATTGAAAACAAAACAAAATCGTTTTCAAACTAATTATCCTATTTTTGTTGAAAACAAAACAAAATTGTTTCCATCCTTTCCTTTCTCTTACTTTTAAACGTAATCACTCATGCTTATCAAAACAGTAATTTCCTATTTTTATGATGTGTTTCCTTATGATGCATTTAAATACAATTATTTTGTAAACCATTAGAACTCTTTTATTTCAATTACGCTCCCT
>Ga0228711_1011423_pt1 | contig 11278 bp, 12 predicted proteins | sample MedpolnodulmetaG_2_FD_177996 | JGI IMG/M metagenome (GOLD analysis project Ga0228711, IMG submission 177996) | Root nodule microbial communities from Medicago polymorpha collected in Santa Monica, California, United States - brown nodules | ecosystem: Host-associated > Plants > Roots > Nodule...
CTCTCTACAATGTCGCCTCCTCCCCTCTCCAATCCACCAATCTTTCCAAGTTTTATGTAATTGATGAGCAAGCATGGATCATGGTAATTTGGCAAGCAAGAAAGCAACTAGAATTTGGATTGGTGTTACATTGAAGCTTTGGAATGTGTTGAGCAAAAGTCTAAAGAGTTAGGGGTTTGATCTAGAGACTCAAGGTCCTTGTTGTTGGAAGATAATTTGTTCATGACTATGTTTAGGTTTTAGTTGCCCCTTTGCTGTTAATCCTTGGATTTATGTAAATTGTTGCCATGCACTGGTTTTAAATTGTTTTTCAGGTACCCTAGATGTATTGTGGATGTTAGAACTTGATTTTTGAGGATTTTATACCAAAAATACGACTTCTGCACTTCTGGACTGATGAATGCTCGCTTAAGCATGCACTGTTCGCTTAAGCGTACAAAACATCGAGAGGACAGCTTTGTTCGCTTACGTGTTCGATTAAGCGAACTGGCAAGCGAATTGTTCACTTAGAGGATCGCTTAAGCGACCAGTACTTTTACATCACCCTTTGAAAATTGTTCTTGTGATCCAGAATGTCGTCCGAGGCTGTTCTTTGCACACTTATGTCCCTTAAACAAACCCTCAATGTCAAGAAACTAATGTGCATTATACGTCGAGGTATTATACATAAAAAGCATGAGTAACATTAGCATTTCTCCAAAGGTGAGTGGCACATGAGAGTACGATAACATTCGTGATTATGCTCGGGTAGGAAACAAGTTTGAGAATGGGAAAACCATAGAGCCTCGACGTATATCGTTGAGAACTAGTATGTTAAGCCATGCAAAGTTAAGATAAGCAAATGGTGGCTCACCGCTCAACGAGTAGATCACGGACTCGTGGTGACAATTCATATAAGTTAAGTATAAGCTTCCATGTATGCTAAGACCGTAAGTAAGATGTAGGTGTCGTGTCTTTCCGTTATCCACGCCAAGGGGGATACGAGAGGTTCTCGCCAGGGGAACGGGATAAGCTACGCAAGGGGGGCCCGCACGTCACTGAGGGAGTCCGATGTGCCTTAGCTAGGTTTTCATCGGTAATGTATGGGATTGTACTCGGGGTTACTCCACCCGATACACTCCGTAAAATGAACTCATATAATAATGTTTGTTCAACGCTAACCTTTAATATAATGAATGAACATGGCTATGTATGATCATGATTATGATATGCTGTTAGACATGTACAGGTTTATGCAAATAGAGAAATCCATGAAGTTATACTGAAGACGATCTTAGGATCTCCCCAATTGTCCGGTTAGGATCGTGTCATGAATAAGTTATGTTTAGGTCTCGATACGCTTAGTGTATCTTGATATAGCGGTGTTAGCTTCCCTTAACCTCCATGACACGTATATGTATATGACAAGACCTTCAATACAAGTTACGAAGAACCCTGCGACGGATTCTAGTATGCATGACCGTCTAGGCAAGCAAGCCCACACACGTATAGTCAACCGTCAGGTTGTATTGTAGACACGTGGTAACCCTAGATTTCCCCGCGGTTACCTATAGCCTAGGATTAGGTAGAACTCACTGAGACATTATGTCTCATCCCAATCCTTATTTGTTTCAGATCAACAAGTTGGTTTAGCAGGATTTAGCAAGCTTGTAGCCGGATGGATAATCAGCAAGTGCTCGTTCGTACCCGCTGCAAGATGTTATAGACTTTAAGGATGTATTTTCTATGTTTTGGACGAGTTATATTGTATTGTTGATTGTATGAACGCATGTTGTTGTATAAAATATTCATTCGAAGAATTTATGTTGTAAATTTTAATGTATCCAGTACTAAAGATAATGCACATGCTAAACTTTCTAGATACGTTTAGTATGGGTGTTACAATTTGGTATCAGTGCTGGTCGATTCAGATCGTGCCATGGGTCATTAAGTATCAACTAAGGTAGAGGGACTATTGGGTTCCAGGTAGATGTTCTAATTGTTGTTGTTAGTTGAGCCTGATCAACTCAGTTTAACACTCGATGATTAAGACGGATGCCTGAGAGCTGAATAGGACCCAGGAGGAACGAAGTAAGCATTGGAGATGAACTAGGAAGTAACGACGCAGAGCAAGTAACAGTAAGAATCTAATCGTACAAGAAGGTGGCCGATGATCTAAGCAGCCAAAGTTTGATTCCTCTGGGAACACAATGCAATGTTAAGAGTAATTAGATGGAGTTTCCCGACAACGTTGTGTGAGTTGTTAATGATTTTTTTTCGCATACACGAAAATGAAGAGTTTGGAAATATCGAAGTTTGACCTGGAGCTTCGGTAAGAGTCGTTGTTGGAACGGGATTATAATATAGAAAGGAATTGTATTCTGGAACGTAAGTTCAAGGTACCGGATAGGGAGAGATTCGGAATGGAGAAGTCGGAATACATTAAAGAAATCAGTAAGCTCTCAGGGATAGTGGTGTGTGAATGAAGTCAAGAACTTGAATGCTTAGAGTGGACAAGGTTCTAATGTTTGTAATGTTGAGTAGGTCGGTAGAGAAGCAAGTTAAGCCGTTTGTAGCGGACAAAGTTAAGGTTTTATGTGAAAGTTTTATGTTAAGTGTTATCACGATTAAGACATTAGTTTCCAATGTACCGTGAATCGTATCGATGGTTGTTAATGATTGCCATGCAAATGTTATGAACTATTTTTATGATGTTCGGGATGAATAATGTGCATTGGGTTGCTTGAGAAACAAGATTTTTATGTAAAATACATTTTCTGGAAAACTGGGCTGAAGAAACTCGCTAATAGCCAAAATTTCACCATTAGCGAAGTTGCTCTAGCAGCATTTCGCTAATAGCCAACTTGGGGTGAAATTTTCAACTTTTTCCCAAAAGCTGTCGGTTCGTCCCTAGGGTCTGTAATGGCTATTGGGAGTCCTCTTCGTAGTCTTTTACACAGTAAAGATCCTTTATGATAACAAGCATCGAATGCACATTACGTCCTAAGATTTCCAAAGAAGAATGCATGGACGATCATTAACGGAATCAATCTGGTTCAAGGTAACATTAGAAGTTAATGTGTTAAGAGATAAGGAGGAGTTCAGACCAAGAGTTTTGGAGGTTCTATCGTATGGAATGGTCATTGCAGATGTAAAGACATGAAGTAAAAAGTAAAGTGGTGAAAAGTTATGTGAAATTCCAGGATTCCCGGATTTCGTGAAGTGATAATTATTCCTCGAATCTATGTTTTGCCTGATTAACTTGCTAAGGCTCGTTGTGATGATGGATTATAATGTTTACGAGGTTTGAAAATGGATACATGCATATGGGTGATTGGAGCTGGCGTTCTCAAACTAAATAGGAATTCTGCAGGTTCTGGTTCATCACAACTCGCGTAAAGCGGGCTGAACTCACTTGGAGCGAGGTTTGATGGCACGACTGTACTGTCAACTCGTTCTGTGATTTTATGATGACGTCTAGGACCCAAATTCACTATAGGATGAGTAATCATCAACGCCAATGACCCGTGTGTTAGTATTATGAAGTTTTCCTTAAGAGGGAAATCAACGAGCAAGCATTGGTATGATTAAGCAAAGCATAGCATGCGAGAATACGAAGATGCATGGTTGGATGTTCAAGGAAGGCATGTACGAGTACATGATGAGTCTACCATGGGAATTCGTAAGGATGATTCATGGAATTGGTAACCACGTAGTAAGAAGGGTGCGAGGTTTCACTCGTCTTGACGGGTTAACGTCTATGGCTAAAGTCGAATGAGGAATCAGAGTAGCGCAGCCGAATTTTGGTTGGTAAAAGTTTTAATAAAGTCCACAAGGAGTTTGAAGCATGAGATTCAAGGTAGCAAAACTCGATTAGTTGATGAGAAACGTGGAAAGAATATGATGAATATATCCTCTCGTAAGTGAGTAAAGATAGGCTGAAGACACCTTCAGTGTGGTAATTGGATTGCAGGGTTGGCGACGCCAAATACATGTAAGAGTTGTCAGCCAATTAAGAAAGGAATGTATGTTAGACAAGGGAAACACACACAAGGTGCAGAAAGTTTTCCTCTGCAACTCACGGTAACATTGAGTCGTCAAGAATGTTAACCGATATTCGATCAAAGAAGAGACTAAGAGAATCCACCTTGAAGTTAAGAATGTATCCAGGAAGGTAGGAACGTATATCAAGTTTTACGCGAGGAGATTCATACATCTTGTGTCATGCTTGTCAAGTGATAATGATACTTGCTATAATAATGTCAAACCATGATTTTTATAATTCCTAAAGTTAAAATATGTATTAGGGGACTTGGAAACGAAATTTATCTTAAAAACACGATATTTCGACATTTCTGAAACCGATGACACATGTCGTAAGCGAGTAAGCTCACTTAAAATGTGCAGACTTCAGAACCAACTCGTCATTGGCGAGCTTGGGGTGAGTTGTAGAACTTTTTCAAAATATGGTGACTCGTCCTGTGGTTCTGCAGTACCGTTATGGGCTCGGTTTCACAATGTTCTTTTAAGAAGTTATGCACCTATTCGTTCCAAGGACCCGTGTACCAATGTTTAGAAATCTTTTGAAGCACCATGCTAGAACAAGTATCGTTATTACCTAACAAGATACGACATTGGGAGTGAGTAATACTCTACGGAAGTTGAGGTTTTATAAGGTAAGCGATAAGGTTCATTGAAGGATCGTACGGGACGTACAAGTATTTGCTAAGAGTTTTCAATACGAGTAGTCTGAGTCGGCAACCTCGCAAGCGTGTGGATCAGAAGGTCTGGTTAAAAATTGTTGGATATAATGGCGTGTTGGATTTCGCTTCTTCCAGTCGAAGTATATGAGTTCTTTAGTTAGAACTCTCTTCTTTGGGGATTATGCTTTAGTTGTGGAATAATTGATGAACGTTAGTTGTTATGTGCCTATCCTAATTTTCCCTTTTGGTTATGAAAAATTGTTATTTAAAGGATGTATGTGGCGCCATGCATTCTCTTCCCCACCAAGGTTTTATGCTCCTGGAATGCTATGGTGTATTTGTATGCTTATAGTTAAGATTCTAATGCTTTAAATTTGAAAATCTGCATTTTCCGTACTGATGAAATTTCTCTAATGGCGAGCTTTAGGCCATCAGCGAAATTTCCAGCAACTTCCAGTGACTTTTCGCTAATAGCAAACTCAGGTGGCTGCATCAAAAACACTTTGCTAATAGCGAAATTCTCGGGGAGCCAGTCCAAAGATATTTCGCCATTGGCGAACATCAGGGCAAGTTGGCCATCTTAACTCTTTGTTAGCTTGTTCTGATACTTTGATTATGCCACCCAAAGCCAGTTGCTCAATTCTTATAAACTAAAGAAAACCCTTATCATCAAAGCATACAAAGCACATTTCGGGACTTAAATTTTTTCGGAAAATACAAGGAGCATACGGACGTCACATAACAATGAACGACACCTAAGGAAGTTTTAAATAAACATGTTCGGTGAGAATGCATACTTTGAACTCTTTTGATCAGGTGTAATCGGATACCAGAGAACTTAAATCAAAGACGTTAAGTATTAATTGCCGTAAATATTGAGGTATCTCTAAATTTCGAGGACGGAATTTCTTTTAAGGGGGTAGAGTGTAATACCCCACTCGTCAGCATCAGAATTATATCAATCAAAGGTGTACCAGAGAAAAATGTTCATGAGACTCACTACGGTGAGGAATGTTTTACGACACGGTGCCAGCTGAGCACGAGTTTAATTAGCAGTGTCAGTTTAAACACGATAAAGACGAAGGGCATTTTGGTAATAGCGCATGAGGAGTATATAAGTGTTGGAGGTCACAAACATTTCATTTAGTCATGCTCTTTCTCTCTCTAGGTTTGTGATTAAGAAATTCTCCCCTTCTTCTCTCTATAATGTCGCCTCCTCCCCTCTCCAATCCACCAATCTTTCCAAGTTTTATGTAACTGATGAGCAAGCATGGATCATGGTAATTTGGCAAACAAGAAAGCAACTAGAATTTGGATTGGTGTTACATTGAAGCTTTGGAATGTGTTGAGCAAAAGTTAGGGGTTAGATCTAGAGACTCAAGGTCCTTGTTGTTGGAATCAGAAATCATCTATGTGAGTTCTTTAGATAGATTTATCCACCCTTGGGTGTATGTTAAATTATGTAAGATAATTTGTTCATGACTATGTTTAGGTTTTAGTTGCCTCTTTGCTGTTAATCCTTGGATTTATGTAAATTGCTGCCATACACTAGTTTTAAATTGTTTTTCAGGTACCCTAGATGTATTGTGGATGTTAGAACTTTATTTTTGAGGTTTTTATGCCAATAAAATACGACTTCTGCACTTCTGGACTGATGAATGCTCGTTTAAGCATGCATTGTTCGCTTAAGCGTACAAAATGTTGAGAGGACAGCTCTGTTCGCTTAGAGGGTCGCTTAAACGATCAGCACTTTTACAGCACCCTTTGAAAATTGTTCTTGTGATCCAGAATGTCGTCCGAGGCCGTTCTTTGCACACTTATGTCACTTAAAAAAACCCTCAATATCAAGAAACTAATGTGCATTATACGTCGAGGTATTATACATAAAAAGCATGAGTAACATTAGCATTTCTCCAAAGGTGAGTGGCACATGAGAGTACGATAACATTCGCGATTATGCTCGGGTAGGAAACAAGTATGAGAATGAGAAAACGATAGAGCCTCGACGTATATCGTTGAGAACTAGTATGTTAAGCCATGCAAAGTTAAGATAAGCAAATGGTGGCTCACCGCTCAACGAGTAGATCACGGACTCGTGGTGACCATTCATATAAGTTAAGTATAAGCTTCCATGTATGCTAAGACTGTAAGTAAGATGTAGGTGTCGTGTCTTTCCGTTATCCACGCCAAGTGGGATACGAGAGGTTCTTGCCAGGGAACGGGATAAGCTCCGCAAGGGGTGCCCGCACGTCACTGAGGGAGTCCGATGTGCCTTAGCTAAGTTTTCTTCGGTAATGTATGGGATTGTACTCGGGGTTACTCCACCCGATACACTCTGTAAAATGAACTCAGATAATAATGTTTGTTCAACGCTAACCTCTAACATAATAAATGAACATGGCTATGTATGATTACGATATGATCATGATTAGGATATGGTGTTAGACATGTACAGGTTTATGCAAATAGAGAAATCCATGAAGTTATACCGAAGACGATCTTAGGATCTCCCCAATCGTCCGGTTAGGATCGTGTCATGAATAAGTTATGTTTAGGTCTCGATGTGCTTAGTGTATCTTGATATAGCAGTTTTAGGTTCCCTTAACCGCCATGACACGTATATGTATATGACATGACCTTCAATACAAGTTACGAAGAACCCTACGACGGATTCTAGTATGCACGACCGTCTAGGCAAGCAAGCCGAGACACGTATAGTCAACCGTCAGGTTGTATTGTAGACACGTGGTAACTCTAGATTTCCCCGCGGTTACCTATAGCCTAGGATTAGGTAGAACTCACTAAGACATTATGTCTCATCCCAATCCTTATTTGTTTCAGATCAACAGGTTGTTTAGCAGGATTTAGAAAGCTTGTAGCCGGATGGATAATCAGCAAGTGCTCGTTCGTACCTACTGCAGGATGTTATAGACTTTAAGGATGTATTTTCTATGTTTTGGACGAGTTATATTGTATTGTTGATTGTACGAATGCATGTTGTTGTATAAAATATTCATTCGAAGAATTTATGTTGTAAATTTTAATGTATCCAGTACTAAAGATAATGCACATGCTAAACTTTCTAGATACGTTTAGTATGGGTGTTACACCAGATGAACCTTTTGTCGTGTATTGTGATGCGTCCAATTTGGGTTTAGGTGGTGTGCTTATCCAGGACAATAAGGTAGTAGCTTATGCTTTGAGGCAGTTGAGGATTCATGAACGAAATTTACCTACTCATGATCTAGAGTTGGCTGCAGTGGTCTTTGCGCTTAAGATTTGGAGACATTATTTGTATGGTTCTAGATTTGAAGTGTTCAGTGATCGTAAGAGTCTGAAGTATCTATTTGATCAGGAGGAATTGAATATGAGGCAGCGAAGGTGGCTTGAATTGTTGAAAGATTATGATTTTGGTTTGAATTACCATCTAGGTAAAGCTAATGTTGTTGCAGATGCTTTAAGTAGGAAAACTTTACACATGTCTGCTATGATGATTATAGAGTTGGAGCTGCTTGAATAGTTTAGAGACCTGAGTTTAGTTTGTGAATTGTGACCTCAGAGTGTGAAGTTGGGAATGTTGAAGATTAATAGTGAATTTTTGAACAGTATTAAAGAAGCGCAGAAAGTGGATGTAAAGTTGGTAGATTTATTGATTGATAGAAATCAGATTTTGTATTCCTGATAATGATGAGATGAAGAAGATGATTCTTGAGGAAAGTCACAGAAGTAGCTTGAGTATTCATCTAGGAGCTGCAAAGATGTATCGTGATTTGAAGAAGTTGTTTTGGTGGTCTGGGTTGAAACGTGATGTGGCACAGTTTGTGTATTCATGTTTGGTTTGTCAGAAGTCAAAGGTTGAGCATCTGAAACCTGCTGGGTTGTTGACACCGTTAGATGTGCCAAAGTGGAAATGGGATAGTATATTTGGGTGATTGTGGATAGTTTGACGAAGTCGGCTCATTTCATTTCGATTAATATCAGTTTTTCGGTATCTCAGTTGGCGGAGATTTATATTCGAGAGGTTGTGAAGCTACATGGTGTTCCGTCGAGCATTGTGTCCGATAGAGATCCAAGGTTTACTTCTAGATTTTGGAAGAGTTTGCAAGAGGCTTTGGGTTCTAAGTTGAGGTTGAGTTTGGCGTATCATCCGCAGACAAATGGTCAGTCGAAAAGAACAATTCAGTCGTTGGAAGATTTGTTGAGAGTTTGTGTACTTGAGCAAGGTGGAACTTGGGATAGTCATCTATCGTTGATAGAGTTTATGTATAATAACAGTTATCATTCTAGTATTGGAATGGCACCATTTGAAGCTTTGTATGGTCGGAGGTGCAGAACTCCGTTGTGTTGGTTCGAGTCAGGAGAAAGTGTAGTTTTGGGACCAGATATCGTTCTGCAAACTACTGAGAAGGTTAAGTTGATCCAAGAAAAGATGAAAGCGTCGCAGAGTCGACAAAAGAGTTATCATGATAAGCGTAGGAAAGACCTTGAGTTTCAGGAAGGAGACCATGTATTTTTGAGAGTCACTCCTGTGACTGGTGTTGGGCGTGCATTGAAGTCAAAGAAACTGACTCCGAGGTTTATTGGCCGTATCAGATATCAGAAAGAAATGGAACAGTGGCGTATAGAGTGGGTTTACCACCGCATCTTTCGAATTTGCATGATGTGTTTCATGTGTCGCAACTTTGGAAGTATGTTTCGGATCCATCTCATGTGATTCCAAGGGATGATGTACAAGTTAGAGATAACCTTACGGTTGAGACCTTACCAGTGAGGATTGAAGGTCGCGAAGTGAAGAAGTTGAGAGGCAAGGAGATACCTCTTGTGAAAGTCGTTTGGGGAGGAGCGACTGGTGAAAGTTTGACGTGGGAGTTGGAAAGTAAGATGCTGGAATCTTACCCAGAGTTGTTCGCACGAGGTACATTTTCGAGGACGAAAATTTTATAAGTTGGGGAGAGTTGTAACGCCCTATTTAATTATTCGATTATTTTGGTTGAGTTTAGAGTCTTTTATATGACTTATATGATTTATGTTGATAAGTGGCATGTTGTTGTGTATTGATATTTTATTAAATGACTTTATTTTATTATTTAGTAGAATATGATTAAAATTAGAATAATTAGACTTGAAGGGGGTTGAATTAGAATTAATTAGAAATAAGTGGAACTAATTAGAAATATGTTGAGGGTAAGAGATATAAAAACTACGAGTCAGACAAATTTAGGTTTAGAAAAGCTTTTGGGAGAAAAGAGGAGAACCAAGAGAAGGGAGAGCTTGTAGAATCGTGCAATCACCTAATCTAAGGTAAAGGTGGGACTATCATTCTCTAATCTTAGGTTATATAATTCTGAAATTGAATTTAACGTGTAGTTGTTGTTTTGTGAATTTGGGAATTAGGTTTTGGGGTAGAAATTGGTTGTTAATAGAGTAGAAACTCCATTGAATTCGTGTATAATTGATGTTCAGGTTATAGAATTATCATAGATAGAGTTCCCTATCAAATTTAGGATTGGGGTAGATGAAAATTGGGTTTTTGGGGTGAAAAATCGTTCTTCCCGACATAAGTCTATCACGACTCGCCACGGCGAGTGGGCTAGCTCGCCACGGCGAGTAAGCCAGCCTGCGAGGTGAGTTACATAGTAGCAGTGTACTTTCTCATGTTCTTGCGTCGTTTTAACACATTTCTGTTTTGAGTTTGCCTTTGGTGTGGACATGAAAGTTTTAGGTAATATTGTCAGCTTTCAAATGGTTTTGTTTGTCATGAATAATTTTGATTGATGAATTACTATATGAATGCATATGTTGATTAATATGATATTACATGATGTTGCCCATAAACGATGAGTTATGGAATTATGATGTGGAGTTGTTGTTGTTGTCATTGTCGTTGGTGTCGTCAATGTCGTTGAAGTTGTACGTTGTCGTTGAATAAGTTGTTAAGTCCATGCATACTCATAAAGTTGGGGGCTCATGCCCTGTTGAATGATTAATCATTCATACCACGTTGATTTGAGAGCCTATGCTCTACACGTTGAATTGAGAGCCTATGCTCTAACACGTTGATTGGTACCACATGCATACTGCATAGTCAAATTGTTGTTGTGTCATTGCATTGTCGCGTAGTCGTCGTCGTCGTCGAGTTGTTGAGTTGTTGTCATTGTTTTAAGGTCAAGCAGAAATAATTGAAGAGCTACGTGAAGTATTATTGTTGTTTAGTTGTTGTTGTTTATGTTGTTAAATTTCGTTGATGAATTATATGCTTATTATTATTGAATGTGAATCTCACCCCATCTGTTTGAATGTTGCCTCTATGTGGGTAACGTGCAGATAACCAGGATTAGCTGCTGATGTGAGTTGACTCTCTCATGCGTCGTCTTAGGGTCGCTCTGATACGTAACAGGATGGGGATATTTGCTTTGTTTTCCATTGTTACGTATTATTTATGAACTATGAATAAAGAATTAATTTCCACTGCGATGTAATTGAATTTTGAGAAGTTGTTTTAATAAATAGTAACTTCACTCTATTTATACTTCAATGTAGTGTGGCATTCCGTTTTACGTTGAATACTCTGATTTATATGTATTATTTACAAATTT
>Ga0228711_1011424_pt1 | contig 11278 bp, 5 predicted proteins | sample MedpolnodulmetaG_2_FD_177996 | JGI IMG/M metagenome (GOLD analysis project Ga0228711, IMG submission 177996) | Root nodule microbial communities from Medicago polymorpha collected in Santa Monica, California, United States - brown nodules | ecosystem: Host-associated > Plants > Roots > Nodule...
ATAACAAAAAATAAAACAAAATAAAGTCAAACTATTTTCATACAAGTTATAAGTTGTTTTCATAAGTTTTTTTTTTTTTAGAGCTTATAAAAATAAGCTGAAAATAGCTTATGGACATGTATTTCCATAGGCTCAAATAATCCAATCTAAACAAGCCCTAAAATAAACATTGATGAAGTGAAATTAGAAGGAAAAAAGAACAATCTTCATCTTCTGAATTTCGAAAAGATATCCATTTATCTTCTTTCCAGAGATTAAAATGTTTGAAGCATGTAACAGTCACTTACCATTAGACGCAAATTCCTTGCGCCAGATGCTGAAGTGGCTTGCAGCTCAGGATCCATAGCCCGATAACCTTGTATTAACCGGGTGTACATAGTTGGAACCTTCATTTAAAAATTATCTAGATCAAAATGATGTCACCGAAAACATGTTTTACAATCATAGAAATTACAGTTCATTATAAATAGTATGCACATAAGACTGGATCTTGAATACAAAAACTGTGAATATTAAGTTTTTAAGAACAACAAAGAACACCATCATATGGCCTATAAATGCTGTTTTCGTATGATTATATATCAGACAAAGATAATTTATTTTCAGCCAGACTTGGACCATATACAAAAAACCAAGTTCTCGTGAGAATGAACCATATCACAGAACTGTTCAATGGTCATAATAATCATACTTACTCCAGTGAATACAGTTATAGCACCATCAGCTTTAGATCCTTCAGTTGGATATGACTCACGCCATCTCTTCCAAATTCCACTGACACTAAACTTCGGCAAAAACTCAACCTTCAACAAGACATTAGATTCTCAGCAACAACAACAAACTATATATTTTCAAAATGGATACTATGTTGAGGCCACTTGACGAAAATTAATATTTTGTTTTCTTATTGTATTTACTATGTAAGTAGTGAAAAAGAAAAAGTAAATTACCGTGGAACCTGCGTAGAGAGGAGCCAGCAAACCATTGAAAATCCCATGGACATGTACTTCATATATGTTAAGGATTGACATCACAAACATATCTCAAATCATATCTTGAGCAAATATACAAAGATTGACATCACAAACATATCTCAAATCATATCTTGAGCAAATATACGAAATATGATAATATTTTTTTTTTCTTTCTAAATTCTAACTACAAAAGTATTGAATAATGCATATAAAAAAACTTTAATGGATATGATGTAGTGGTAGACAGTGCAAAAACTGATCAGCAGATGTGTACCCCCATGCTTTTGTCAAGATTTGGACCTAAAATCAAGAAAAATTATAAAAAACAAAATTAGTGAAAAAGAATAACAAGTATTAAAGTGCATTATGATTAAAATTAAGTTACAAACAGAAGTATTTGTGTCGTTTGATTATTAACATAACAAAGTAACTTACAAAATTATAGAACTAGCTTTTTCAGAAAGAATTTTTTATCTTAGTACTGAAATTGTCAATTTGAGGTAGCATTAAAAGCAACTAGAAATAAATCATAAATCATACCTGAGCAAGGATGCTTCTGTGTGTATGAACAACTCCCTTAGGTTTACCTGTTGTCCCGCTAGTATACAAAATCAGTGCCGGATCTTCACCTGAGCCAAATGATACGAAAAACAAAAGACAAGAAAAAACTTTCAGAAAATTTCTACCAATATAGTATTCTACTTTGTCCATTTTTAGAAGCTGAAAATGTGATATTCTTACTTGATCTTTCAATGTTTTCTGGGAAAATTCTGTCTGCATCAATTTCCCCATTTTGTGAATGTCCATTTCTGCTCTTCTCTGAGGAATTATTAGGAACGGGCGGAATATGGAAAAATTGAGATGAGGTTTTCTTGGCAATGCTTTGCATTAGTTCACTATGATCTTCCGTACTCAGTATTGCAGACACATCCTATAATCAATTTTTTATTAAGATTCAATCCAAAAAGCATAATTAAAGCATAAAGGAAATGTAGCATAAATAAATAGTCCAACTAATTAGTTGGCAACATATAGCCAACTTTTTTTTTCCCTTAGGTAAGGTTTATTTTGAAGCATATTTTCAGCATATATACTTTTCACAAAGGAAAAAATCGACAGATAAATCAGCTATTTGAAAATTTCAGATAAAAGGTACCAAGATAATGTCAATGGAAAATTAGTGGAGTCCTGAATTGTTAATGTTCAAAAGCTAAACGTTATACAAACAAAAGAAAGGAGATGCTATATAAGATAAGTGAGTGTTTGCAAAGCATACCGAATTATTCATCACATAGAGGAGCTCTACTTCTGGATAGCTGAGTGCAAGTGGAACAGCAACACCTCCACTAAACCAAGTCGCAAGTACTCCAGCAACAAATTCGGCAGACGGTTTCGCTACTATTCCTATTCGAGCTCCACCAAGATTTCCCTGGATTTCAACGCCATAAAGAATTGACTAAAGGATTCTTTTGTACATAAGCAAGAATATAGTACAACACTCACATAGCTACAAATGCCCAGCAATAGAGTAAGCATTCAATTACTCTTAAAGTTTTAGCAGAGTGATAAGAACAGAATAACTTTATATAAATGTGGGTTTCATTCATGCTATTTCCATGATAAAAGATAAAAATAATCAAAATGTTTTCAAATAAGCTATCCTAGAGAACTTATGAAAATAAGCTGAAAAACAGCTTATAGACATGTCCTAAGCTGTTTCCACAAACAGTCTCACAGGTGCTTATGTTGGTAGATAAGCTCCTATAAGTAAATCCAAACAAGCCCAAAGTCTATAGGAACTTCCATAAAGCATATTGATCAAATGATAACAAATAGCGTACGTGATTTCATCTGACAAAGGGAATAGTAAAGGAATGTTAAGATGTAACTGACTACCTTCACATCATTTCCACACAAAAGATTAGATATCTTTTGTGCCGACGAGATGAGCTGCTTGTAGCTATAACTCTGCTGATCAGCTCTGATAGCAACACTGCCATGAGCTGCAGCTTCTTGCTTGGCAATTGCTTTGAAGACCTCCATAAATGTAGCGGATTGAGATTGAGATGCTATATAAAAGGAACAAACGATCAAATAACCTTACACATGAATTCATTAGATACAATACAAAACAATGTATGCATTATAAAGCCTGAACAAGAAGGTATCTATTTGGTATTTTACTCAAGGGACTACTACTCAATAAACTGATAACTGCTCAAAACCAAGACGACCCTTCTAGAAGAAATCACTGCAGAGACATTTATTTAGTTAATATTCAACCCAATGGAACCAATTGACCTTTGTACCCTCTTAATCGTCCTAGGCTCTGAAATGTTGAAACTTAAGGTGCATAAAACAATAGCCAGAGCACTAATTATCAATGTTGCATGTACAAATAAGTGTTCCAAAGAACTCAGCTTTGAACGATAAGCACTACGTTGGGAGTTCATGTCGGTTTTGAACCCCAAATCTGTTAAGGACAAGCTAGATAACGATAAAAATGAGAATTTTTCATCAACCATTAGAAGAAAGGAACCCCCTAAGTAAATTCCAATTCAGCTTCTGAAATTGCATCACATTATTAGTCTTGTCCCAAAATAAGAGAAATTACAAAATCACAGTCCCAAAATCTACAAACTGTCTGTCATCTTAATCCACATCAACACTAACAAGATTAATTTAACATTCATAATTAAAATTTCAATAACAAATTTGATATTAAATATTCAATTTCATGGGCTAATTTGAAAAGTACACTAACATATGGTATCATCTGAACTAAAATGACCCACAATTTCCAATTCCCATGACCTTTTTTTTTTTTTAAATATCTTTAATTTTCTCAGCCTTACAATTTCATACACCATTTTGGACTTTACTCCAAAACATAGCTGCCATTATTGATTGTGCATGAGATAGTTGACACCTCTCTAACACCTGACACTTGTGATTAAAGACATGATCGGTATCTAACACCATATTGACGTGTGTGATTTCATTCAATTATGTCATTTTCTAAATTAAATCAAATTCAACATCAAGATAAAAAAAAATTCACCACCCCAACAAAACATTTAAGCAAAAATCACTGACCCTAGTAAAAAAATCCATTTTTTTTAATAAAACAAAACAGGACAAGGCACGTACAGACTACAGACACAGACACAGAAGACATGCAGACTGAAACAACAAAAGTACAAAACGAAATTTCCATTCTAAGTAACAAAAACAAGAGAGAGAAAGAAAGAGAAAGCTTACTTGAGCAAGATGATGAACGAAATTGAGATGAAGAGAAGATGGGGGTGTAAGAAGAAAAATGGTGGTTCTGAGAGAATTTATGAGGATGATGGAAGGGAGGTAGAAGAGGGAATTGTTTGTTGAGAGTTTTAAATGAAGAACTCATTTAGGTGACTCTGACTGCCAAATTTATGATGATGAATTGATTATGGTAACAATAAAAAACTGCAATTTGCGGTGAAGTAGGTGGAAAAAATTTCTTGTGAAACAACACCAACAACGTTAAGCGTTTGAGTTTGTGTATGTATGTATGTATGTGTTTTTCACACGTTGGTTGGTTGGTTTTTCCTAACTAATGGAAACTAAAGAAGAGTTTGTTAGATGTCACAACAGTTAGTATTGGATTCAACGTCGTACGACACTATACGCAATTGCTCTTTTTTGTCTACATGCCATGTCATTCCATGCCATGCAATTTGCACCACTAATTATTATGTCTTGTCTTGTTGCATTGCACCACTTTTTTTAATTTATGTATGTACAACTTATTAGAGGAAAGATTTTCTTCTTTCTTAGTCAAATCACAAAGATCACATTATTGAAAGCTATGATTTTAGCCATAATTATTTTAAATTATAATATTAGTGATTGTCAATTGTCCAAAACATTTTACATACATACATATATAGTGGAATCCATAATTCTTTGAAAATTATTAAGATATCATTGGTAGATGATATCCCTATGTAAAAATATTAAGATATTAGTGACTAGAATTCACCTTTTCAAGTGAAATAAGTGGGATGTCCGGGGTTCGAACCCTGACCCCTTCATATAATAATGCATGTCATTGTCAACTGAGTTATGCTCACGGGGACTTTTGATTTTGGGCAATCCAACTTTTTTTTTGTTAAATAGTTTAGTAGTTAGAAATTATAAGATGAATAAATGGTGTATTCATGGGCGGATCTCTTTGGAGACCCCCTAGGTGCCACTGCACCCCCAGTTATTATATAAATATCATATTATACATGATATTTCAACTAATACGTTGTCGTTGTAGCGGTTATGTGGTCCCCAAATGTATTAAAGGTTGCGCGTTCGATCGTTTGGCACCCTCCTATTTATAATTCTTAACGTATTTTTTCTTATTTTATTAAAAAAAGGTCCTGGTGGGATTTGAACTAGCATCCTCATGCCATCAAACAAGCAATATTACCACCACAATAGTATACAGTGTTGCAAATTTTTTGAAACTGTTTAATATGTATTCTTCAAATATTTGGCACCCCCGAAAAAAAAACTCAAGATCCGCCATTGAGTGTATTTCGTGTTCGAATCATGACCCCTACATATATTATGTAATGTCCCTACAAACTACCAACTGAGCTAAGTTTACGGGGACAATCCAACTTGTTTTTTATTATACAAAAGTAAGAAAAAACAAAATTAATTTTTATATATAAATGAAATAAAATATTTTTTATATATTCAATTAAATCATACGAATAAATATTTATAGAGATATTTTATAAACTAACTTAAAAAAAAATAGCATCATGCAATATGTAAAACATTTTTTTTCTTAGTTTATACAAATTAAATTCTAGAACAAATGTGTCAAAAGAAAAAGCTACAAAGAACAAATCAACTTTTTCCCCTAACTATCTCTCTCCTCTCAGCAATCTAATTCTACGGCTACTAATCATCCAAGGAGGACAAGTTGTGTTTCCCCACTCTCCACTCGCCTTTCCTCTAAGTACAACAACAACAAAAAAGACAAAACATTGTTCAAACAACAATGGTATTTGAAATCCATTACTCCTATGTCCCTTCTTTATTTTTCAACTAATTTAACGGTTAAAATTTTATCTTGATAATCCTTATTTCAAACCTCGAATTTGCGTATTCTAATGTGTTGTTCCTATCAAACTATATTAACAAGGACTATTTTGTCCCTTTTTATAAGCCTCAATTTTGACATTTTTCACATGTATTAAAAAAGTTTACATCTCTCTTTTAGTCCCTTAACTATTATTTATGTATCACTTTAAACTCATAATTAATTTTTGGTCCGTTTCACTCCCTTAATTAATTTTTAATTTGGTCATTACTGTCAAAGGGGTTAACCTCAAATATCTAAGATGGACCAACATTGTATGTGGTCCACCAAAAACCTCATTAACTTTTTTAATCTTAAATGTTCGATCTATTTGTCATAAAATAAACCATTGGCTCTTGGTGGTCTATGGTATGTAAAAATGCACTATCACCACCTAATTTTTTTCCATATCGTTAGCTTCACCATTTCTCTTATTCTTCGTATCAATCATACCTTCAACATAAAAACTCAGCAAGAAAAAAAAAAGTTCCCACTAGAACCGCCACTCCTCTCCTTCGACGACGCCACCACCTACACTCGTCTTCCTCTCAATGAAGATTTATCATCATCAATAACCATTCTCACCTTCTACCTCTGAAATCAAACTCTCTGAATCAACTCCAAATCACTGATTTCTTTAATTCAATTAAACTCTCTGACGCAACCACCTACAATCAATTAAATTTGAAGAAAACTATCTTTGTGTATTCATCTTCTCTTCGTCATATCCAATTTTGAGAAAACTCTGTTTGCACCATCATCGATTTTCCTCTCTTTAATTTCTCTATACCCTCAACAAATCCATTTTCAATCTCTTCGTTCATACCCTAAACAATTTTCTCTTTCGTCTCTTCAATTCCATCTCCGGATTTAATTGAGTTTTTCATGGTTTTTTAATCAGTTTTAATTGAGTTCAATTTGGTCCCTTAACTTTAAAATCGATCGATTTGATTCCTTAAACATAAAGCTTTAAAATATGACATACAATACATCAACAACACTAAAACTTTATTGAAACATAGTGTTCCAATCCGGCTAGGCATTTTATACTAGATATTATAATATGGACGATATTAATGAAAAACCAAATTAGACCAGGTTTGATTCGGTTTTGTGATCGATTATGAAAATAATCAACCCAAATACTACGACTTTGTTCAAATTACTGTTTGGTTCGATTTTGCCTTAACACCCTAATTTTTCTTTTGCTAATACGATAATCATATAGAATAAAGAGAAAAATATATAACAAATAACTTAGATACAATTACAAGCCACTATTAGTGCTCACTTGATGGAATAAAATCATTTAATAATTAAAAACAAAATATGACTTTCTCCATAACAAAGTATAAGCAAAAATGAATTAAAAGAAAATTGTTGTAGTTTGTTCAATTTTTTTAAAAAAACATCAATTTTGTTTGACACGTTTTTAATTATATTTTGTTACATGAAGAGTATCACCCAGTGATCGTTATACTTGCAAAATAAGAATTATTCTTTGCTTGTGTAGATAGATCTAGAAAGTTTGAGAAATTAGGTCTTATTAGAAGAATGAGGAACTTGTTTCTGACAATAACATTTGTTTCACCGTCATGATAGACAAAGACCTTTGTAAAATATTAGTTTCACCGTTATGATAGCCATAAACCTTTGTAAAAGATTAACATGTTGATGACCAGGTTTTCCCCCGATCAAAAAGTAGCGTGGGTATTTTCATGACTAGGGAAAATGAATTTTGTTGGGTATAGTGAGAAAATATTGGAAGAATGAAGATATGATGGTGGGGAAGCAATGGTTCAAGTCTTTCTTATTTATAGGCAAGAGTGCATTAATTTTTCACGAGAAAAGTTCACCGTCTTCATTAATTTTGGTCAATTTTGTTGAATACTTAGTAATAATAAAATCGTAATTTAAAAGGGATTTATAAAGTCAAATGTACCTAATCTAAAACTGAGACAAATGTTTTTTGACTCTTTGAATCTCTTTTAATTATATTTTTTCCGTCTCTTTTTATAAATACTTATGGCTTTTTCCACGTATACTAAAAAAAGTGATAAGTGAATTTGACGTGTCTGTATTATGTATAAATATTTCTAAATACCCTTTCTATGAATGATTTATCAAGTGTACTAGTTCGTCAAGAAGTAGTAAAATTTATAAAGTTTGTATCCGTAATTATTGTGTAATATCAACTTAACTACTATGACTATAATTATGATATGTACAGGGGGTTGCACTTGGAAATTCGCTTGGTTGAATTAACTTAGAGAGAGAGAGAGAGAGAGAGAGAGAGAGAGAGAGAGAGAGAGAGAGAGATAAAAGTGACTTGATCATGTCATATTCCTTTCTCTGAACTGTTTGGGTAACTACGAACTATGAATACAGCTTGAACTGATTACTCGATTTTAAGATATTTGAACAAAATAGTCAGGTCAATGTCTTGGTCACCGACACTTTTCAATTATTACTACTCCATAATGTCTTAGGCTAGCCTATAACCCTTAAAGGTTTAATAATAATTGAACAATTAAACTAGGTCAAGCCTCAAAGTTAAGGTTGGTATTCATTAAGACCTAGATCAACTTACAAACATTCGTAAACTCATAAAAAAAAACCTTAAATATAAATTTAACCGAATAAAATATCAAAGTAATCAACTACAGTCATAGGATAATTTAAAGATACATGATCAAACAATTACATGGAAGCTCCTCTTTTGCGACATAACCTAGAGAAAATTAGCTACTCGTGATTCCTAAATATAAACTAATGAATATGAATAAGAATGCATTAGTAAAGGATCATCGCTTGATGATTCCTTGGATTTCGAATGGCCTCGGTTGCACCTAATATGCCAAAATCACGTTTCTACCTTCGTCTGCTTGTCAAAAGGCATTTTCCATTGACCTAGTTGCTTGCCTTATATAGGTGTGTGTTTTTGTGAAAATTAGAGAAAGTTTGCCTGCGACGCAAGCAAAATAGAATGCCAACATCTCGACTTTTCTTCACATCTTGTGACACCGAGCTCATAGGTCGCGATGCAAGATATGATTCTTTTAATTTCATTATGAATTCGGGACGTGCAACTTGTAGCATGCGTCACGAGTTATGTAGTGGCTGACTTCAACAATCTTCTTCACTCATGCCTCGATTAGTTGATTTCTTCTCACGAAAACTTCGACTATGCCTCAAGAATCACTAAGGGTAAACTTGTAAAAAAATATAGTACGGTCACAATTAAAGTTGTCTGGTTTAGGCGGATTTCCATTATTTGAAGTTCATTACGTTGTTTTTGTCTTTTCATGACTTTTGAATGAATTCTTTACAAAACTTAACTAAAATACATTCAGCTAACGGCTTCATTCTCCCACCTTTTCATCCACGGTTCCAGACCACGAAGCTGCACAGGGATAGACCTCCGGAGCGACGGCGACGGCGACGGCGACAAATGCGGCGATATGAAAAACTTGTTATCATCACTCCCATATCCAAAACTCACACCTTCATTCATCAAAAACAACCATCTTCTCGATTTCTTCGATCACCAATGCTTCACTCTTCAACAAACTCGTCAAATTCACACTCAATTAATCCTCACAACCACCCACCATTCTTCCTTCTTATCCGCCCGCCTCATGGCAACCTACTCCCGCTTCAATTCCATCTCCGAAGCTCGAAAAATCTTCACAACCACCCCATTTGAATCTCTTTCAAATCTTGTATGGAATTCTATCATTAGAGCCAATGTATCACATGGGTATTATGATCATGCTGTTAAACTTTATCATCAAATGATAAAGTTTGGATTTTTACCTGACGGGTTTACATTACCTTTTGATAATTAAGTCTTGTTCGAAAATTGGAAGTGTTGGTCTTTGTAAAATTGTTCATTTTCATGTTTTGCAGATGGGTTTTAAGAATCATGTTCATGTTGTGAATGAATTGGTGGGTATGTATGGGAAAGTTAGGAGAATGGAGGATGCGTGTAAAGTGTTTGATGGAATGGTTGTTAGAAGTGTTTTGTCGTGGAATAGGTTGGTTTCGGGTTATGCTTTTAATTTTGATTCTGTTGGTGCTTGTAGTGTTTTTAAACGGATGGAGTTGGAGGGTTTGGAGCCGAATTATGTGACATGGACTTCGCTTTTGTCGAGTCATGCTAGATGTGGACTTTATGATGAGACTATGGAGTTGTTTAAGGTGATGAGAATAAAGGGAGTTGAGATTAGTGGTGAAGCTGTAGCTGTCGTGTTGTCTGTGTGTGCTGATATGGATGGAGTTCAACGGGGGAAGGAAATTCATGGCTTTGTTATTAAAGGAGGATATGAAGATTATTTGTTTGTGAAAAACACGTTGATAGGGATTTATGGGAAGAAGTGTGAGGACCTTGGGGATGCACATAAAATATTTTCTGACATAAAGAACAAGAGTTTAGTAAGTTGGAATGCTTTGATATCGTCGTATGCTGACTCGGGATTATGTGATGAGGCCTATGAAGTATTTTTGAAGCTGGAGAAATCGAATGGTCATTCGCCGGTGAGACCCAATGTAATAAGTTGGACTGCTGTGATTAGTGGTTTTGCTTCTAAAGGGTGTTTTGAGAAGTCGTTGGAAATGTTTAGACGAATGCAGCTAGCAAAAGTAATGGCCAATTGTGTCACTATTTCCAGTGTTTTATCTGTTTGTGCAGAGTTAGCAGCATTGAACTTAGGTAGGGAGCTGCATGCTTATGCCTTTAGGAATCTCAAGGATGACAATATTTTGGCAGGGAATGGTCTTATTAACATGTATATGAAGTGTGGGGTTTTCAAGGAAGCACATTTAGTATTTGATAATATTAAAGGTAGAGATTTAATTTCATGGAATTCATTAATTGGGGGCTATGGAATGCATGGGCTTGGTGAGAATGCTTTAAGAACTTTTGATGAGATGATTAAAGCCGGAGTGAGGCCAGATAAAATCACATTTGTTGCTGTTTTATCTGCATGTAGTCATTCTGGATTTGTTCCTGCGGGTCGCAATCTTTTTGATCGGATGGTCACGGAGTTTAGTATTGAGCCTACTGTAGAGCACTATGCGTGCATGGTTGATATCCTTGGTCGCACTGGGCTTTTGCAAGAAGCAAATAATATTGTGAGAAACATGCCAATTGAACCAAATGAGTGTGTTTGGGGAGCTCTTA
>Ga0228711_1011425_pt1 | contig 11277 bp, 9 predicted proteins | sample MedpolnodulmetaG_2_FD_177996 | JGI IMG/M metagenome (GOLD analysis project Ga0228711, IMG submission 177996) | Root nodule microbial communities from Medicago polymorpha collected in Santa Monica, California, United States - brown nodules | ecosystem: Host-associated > Plants > Roots > Nodule...
TGGTTAGTGGATTTTGGATAATGTGATAGTGAAAAAGGAAAAAGGGATTTAATGGTTTGTTAAAAAGGGCATTTGATATTGGATATCCATTAATGGAAACAAAATTAATCAAGAAAATTGCTAGTGGTTTATTGGTCAAAATGATGACAGGAAGCCATTAGGTCTCATGTTCGAATCCATGTAAAGGTTTTTTCATAAAGAATTTTTTAGCTAATCAAAAAAAGCGGGATTAGGGTTAATCAAGGCTACTTGAAGACTATCTAATATTTAGATATATAAAGATATTAGGTCAAACAACAAAATGTTTTTTTATAATAAACAAAAGAATGTTTAATACTATTATAAAATTTGTCAAAGTTATCCTTCATTTGAAGTAGAACATGGTTAATAATAATAGTCTCTCTTTAGTGCACATGATCAAGATATATGAGTCAACTAGAAGAACACTTTCATATAATTCAAATTACTTTTGAATGCACCTAGCATTCTATTCTTTAGGATAGCTAGCACATATACCGAAGTGGATTAAGAATCAAGACTAACCGAAAGCTTAACAAGACTAATCCTTAATATTTAAATTTAATAACTTAATCTAGAATTGCTAATTGTGTTTTTTTATAATAAAAATAGTACTTAGAATCGAGAACGATTTAATTTGGCGTTGGATTTGTTCTGTCAAGATGCAAAGACTAACAAACTGAAATGCTCCTTCAAAAAATAAAATTTTTTAAATTTAAATGATGGTGACTGGTGTGAGGGTGGTGAAAAATATTCATAGTTATAGTAAATTTGAACAATAATTAAGAAAGTTGGAAAAGAAGGTATTATTAGAGATGGTTGTTGTTTGAAAACTGGTTTGTTCTAAAATGTCATCCTTGGCGGAAAGAGCTTAAAGAGAATTAAAATGTACGTGATAATTATTCAAATACAAGTGTTTCATGCATGGCAAGCTATAAAAGTAAGAAATTGTTGTTGACTGAAAAAGGAGAAACCTTTATAAGAAATTGTTGTTGACTGAAAAAGGAGAAACCGATGGTGTTAAGTCTAAAAGTTGCATATGAGAATGATCCCACAATTTTAATTTAGGATATTATTTTAAGAGGATTTTTATTTGAACAACCATTTTTTGAGATAACTTGTGAGACAACTAAATTATACAAAGAAATGTAGGTATTAGTACAAAATCTAAAACAATAAAGAGAGTAAAAACACAATATGAGTATACGAAAGAAATTGTCATAAAATAGTTGTTCAAATATCATTTCTCTTATTTCAATGTATTTCATTAAAGCTCCAAAATGGAAGACATGTGACTCTCGTGTTAACCAACAATTTGAAATTTAGGGGTTAATAAAGTTGAACTAAAAATGTGAATTTTTAATCACTAAATTATTTTACAAAAAAAGTTTGATTAATTAACTAGTTTATGAGTTTCAATTAAAAACAAACTATTCACGAGAACCCGAGTTTTAATCCTAGCGGAAAGATTCATTAATCACACCTCTCAGTCGAACTATGGATTACCAAAGTTCCTTTAAATATGATAATTAGAGGGTGAAGTAAAAAATAAAAAAACATTCAACCAATTAAGAGCATTTATAATGTAAGAGGAATTAAAAGAACCATATTTCTGTTTTTGTTGATGGAACAAGAAATTAGTTGAGGTATTTGCTAATGTCCTCAAGTATGATTCTCTTTCTACAAGCGATTGATGCTAAGGAAGGAACTATGTCCCTCAAAGGTGTGTTCCTTAATTGTTCCAATGGAGTGTTAAATACAATTCTTTTTTGGGTTTTTGCTACCAGACTAAAAAACGCATGTAAAATAATGGTGAAGACATAATGATGGACATAAAAATAGCAAAAATAACTTGTGTTTGATTGATAATGATTCGTGTCTTCAATACATTATGATAGGTATTTATAGGCAAAATTTCATGTTGGCCTAAACGACATGGCCAATAGTCTATAGCCTCTCGACTTTTTCTGCAAGATGTGTGTTGGTTTTTCCTTGTTGAGGGGTTTGTGCCACCTCACATTCGACTGCCAACTTCCACTTTGTGACATGATCCGTTGACAAGGTTCAATGTGCACAACGTTTCCACAATACATGCTTCCTTGATCATGGCTCTTTGCCGTTAGCGGAGCTACAAACAAAGAGATTGGGTTTAATGCCTCATTGTCTCGTTCTACTCATCTTTGATCCAACTTGATATCTTCAAAACCCACATACTAGTAAAAGAAACATATATCCATAACTTGGCAATTATACTCTTCCCTAACCTTCTATCAGTTGAAAAGTAATTATTTTTAGGTGTAACCATTTCTAAAGTTTTATTTTATTTTATGTATCTACAATTCTCATGAAAAATTTGTTAATCATACTTATATCAATTGAAATGCTCCTATTCAAGACTTTTACAAGCTTAATGTTGATGCAGCTATTTCGAACGATGGTTGGTGGGAGCTCAAAGCTATTATTAGAAATCACACTTATGGATTCGCGATTGCTTGGCGTATGAGAGGTTTTGACGAAGGTTTCTTTGCAAAATCTATGGTTGGGGTTGGTTTTGGACTTGACCATTTTTTATAGCAAAACCCGAGTGAATCACTTACAAATTATATCATGGATCTTCTAAACGTTTCCACTCCACATTTACAAAACAAAAAAAACAAAAAAAAAAAACCTTACAAGATTCCCATAATGTACTTCTAGATGAAAAAGAAAACATGATTTTATCCGGAAATACAAGTTTAGATGACAATGAAGCTATTTTTTTTCCTTTCCAAATGCGTATATTTGAAGTGATATGGGGGTAAGAAAAGTTCCTCCTTTTTTTTAGGTTATACGGGCTCCATGATATCATCTTCCAAGGAAGAGCCCATTTTTATTTTTTTTTGATTTTATGTCTTATCATGGAAAATTGCCTTTCACACTTCACAGGATGCTAATAAACACCATGAAATGACAAATTTAACCTCAAATTCCACCGGTAGTTACCTATCGCTGGTTAAAATTCATCGACAGTTAACCGTTGATAAAATTATATTGATAATTTTGTGGTATTTCTTAGCAACCTTTGATGAGGGAACATCAATTTTCCTTCTCATGTTAGTAGAAGGGCCAATAATGCAATCCATTTGTTGGCAAATATGCACTCATAGATGATAGATCCCATCTCATTATGATTTGAAAATTGAATTTTAGATCCTTTATACATTTTCCCCTGAAACTACGAAAAATACCTTCCTCAGTTCGTAACACCCGAGTGGTTTAGGCTCTAATTCTTGATTGCTCAAGTACGGGAGTTACACCCTAATGTGCGTTGATACATACTAAAACAGAAGCCGGAGTTACAATTTTTGTTTCAACCCTATTTTCTTACACTTTCCCATCATATTCCAACAAATCAAACTCAAGCAAAATTCGTCAAACTCAAACAAGAATTAAATATTCAAAATCTCTAAGCCTACAGATTCCTTCACATTTTATGTGTTAGGGTTTTTGAAGTTGGTAAATGTGGTTGATTTTACTATGAGTGCATTTTAAATTAAGTATTAGTCTAATGTGGTGGTTTAAAAATTGAAATAACACAATGAAAATTATATGTTTATTTTGATGCCTATGGTGTTTGATAAATTTCTTCAAATAATGTTTAACCGTTATTTTTCTGTTGGTTGTTGCAAATATGACTGACAATGTTTATAGGTTGAGACTCGGCAAAACTGCCCATCACGACACCATGCGCAGAGAGATAGTTGCAGCTAATCATCCTCCAAAACAGGGCCATCATAGGAGGGTATAGATTATGTTGACGTCACAACTTTCATAGGCTCAAGAGGCATCACATGCTACAAAGTAGTATGAGTATGAGCAGCATGACGAATTGCCACAGGCGCCAACGCCACCACCACATAACTCACCACCGACCGACATTCTGATGGCATACTATGGTGGACATTCTGATTGGTCGTTACTGCTTAAATTTTAGTTGCACATAGCAGGCAAATTATTAAATGGAGAAGTAAGTACATTAATTTTAATTTGAACATCAAAATTAGGACCATTATTTTTTAAAATTTCTCAATATCGTAATCTTTTATTGATATTTATTCTTTTCGCTTTAATTAATTTCGGTTTATTCAACTTATATGATGATTTAGATATTGAACCAAACTTGTGAAGATCCAGCTAATTTTCAAATAACCTCTTTGTTATTTTCAAATTCAAATGTTATGATGATTTATATTTATGTTTTCATTTATTTATTATGTAGATACATTCTTTAAAAAACAAACGTATTATGTAGGTACGTGATAAGCCACCCTGATTCATAAACAGTGGGAAGAAAAAAACCCGACATGGAAAAACTATCATATCATTTGGCATCGTTTCAGAATGTGGTGGAGGCTTATGGTCTTATGTCACTTCTTCAAACCCCATTTAATCAAATTAATCCAAGCCTTTGTACGGTGTTGACAGAGTAGTGGCATAAAGAGGCCGACATATTTCACTTCCCATTGGTGAAATAACCACCAAACTAGATCATATGCCATGCCTTTTGAACGTGCCTATCCATGGTAATCTGATGAACCATCGATCGCAAATTTCCAAAGAATGTGGTGCACCTTTGCATAATGACTTGCTTAATTGGACATTGAAGATGTTTATAGATAGTTAAAGAGAATAAAGGGTTCTCAAATCACATTTATTTGGCTACATGAAGTCTTCAAGGATCATCACAAGAAAGCCTTGCAGTTGGATAATGCCTAAGGGATGGAGGCTGAGAGATGGGCACATCACTATGTGAATTTGAGATTACATGTGGGTGGCACCATCTCTACAAACAAGAGCAATTAGTATGTTCATGCGGTGTTTCTATAGTACCTTTTAGACCACACTGTAGTTAATCAATGGTCGTAGGGTACTGATGACAGAGCATCATATAACATTTTCGGTTAAGTTTTTAGTATTTTTATTTGCATTTGAAGACAAATATGTTGAGAGTTGGAGGAGTTCTCAAAGGTTTAAATTCACTTTTATCCTAGATCATGCAACTCCACAAGTGTTTTGAGCGTTTTGTAGTATGAAATCATTTAAATCGACAAATCAAGACATCACGTTGATAAGTGTTAGAAAACAATTAAATAGAATACACAATTTAGGCACTTTGATTACTTGGTTTGCAATTTATCTAGTGAAAAGCTCACAAATACTGAAGAATCATCCATTTATGCTTTTTAAATCTAATACCAACCTTTTGGGTAGGAAAATGCATGCCTGGACACTTAAGAAGCAAGGAAACTTGAAGAAATGCAAAGGCTAACTCGCCATGGCAAGTGAAAGGCGAGGAGGTCCAGAGAGCAAAGGTTCAGCGCTCGCCATGGCGAGCAATATACTCGCGAGGTGAATTAAGGCGGCTAAAACTCCTCAGAGCTGACGTGGCACAAACCCACTGGTGAAGAAACCTCAACTCGCCATGGCGAATGAAGTTACTCACGAGGCGAGTTGATGCAGAACAGAAAGTCTATAAAAGCCAACTTTATCATTTCATTGAGGATCATCATATCATATCATAACATAAGCCACTTTAGGGAGAGGGAAAACAGGAGAAACACAGAGAGACCGTTAAGGAGCAACGAGGACAAGGATTGAAGGGATTCACAAAACCATTGAGACATCATGGCTTGCTTCCATTCCATCTCTTCTTTTCTCCTTGTAAGGTTACCATGACAACGAGTAGCTAGACTCTTTTTGTTGGGATTAAATGTAATCAACTCTATTAGTATGTATTCCCTTTGATTATGATGTTGTTTGATTTTAATTATCTTATGATGTTGAGGTTATTCTTGTTTTCCATTACAATCTTATGAGTTTGAATTGTTATTGAAAAATGCCTTTTGAATCTAGGTTAGAGTAATTCTCTATTAAAGCTTTTGTTCTAGACATGGAATTTAGGTTTTTATAATCACTTTAAATATTGGAACCCAAAGCTTTTGTATTGTTTAATAGTTTGGGAAATCAACTATACAACGATACAATTGACTATTGGAAAGTTTAATAGTTTGGGAAGTCGACGATTAAACGATTTAATAGAAATCATGACATCATTTGGACACGAATGATGTTGTTGAGCAATATGTGATAATATCAATTGATAATTAGAATCCGCAACACTAATCCGAGAATACGTATACGTAGGTTGATGAAGTTTAATCCCAGCATAATCATTTCCCTGTTAACTCTCAAATCTTTTATAATTTCATAGTTTTCTAGTTTATGAAACAAAACTTATTACCACTCCATTACTCAAAACGATATAGATTGTTGAACGGCTTAGAATATCGCACCAGTCCCTGTGGAGACGAAAACATATAAATACTTTCTTTTGATACTACATCACATGTGAAGGATCAAGATAATAAGAATGAAGATCATGTAAATTGACAAATTAAGACATCATTTCATCTTTTTCATTATCTTCGTTTGCAACTTCTTCAATTTGGGGGTTTTCATTGTTCAATTCTTCAGAAGGCACATACACATTAATAAAAGGTTCAACAACACACTCCTTTTGCACATGGGATGGTCCGACATCAGGTTCAACAACAATATCAATGGGGTTATAAAAAATGAGCTTGGTGGGAGGATTGATTTCGTTAGTTGGTGGTTTAAAAACAGTATCGGTTGAATTTTTGTGTGTGTGTGTAGGGGGGGTCATTAATAGAACCACCAACAACAATAGCAGAAATATCAGGTGTATTACATGGTTCAACAACCTTATCCAATACATGAATTACTTAACTCACAATACTAACACAAGGTTTCACAGGGGTTTTAATAACAAATTCAACCTTAAGTTCAACATGAGTTTCAACGTTAGGTTCAACATGCAAGGTATAAACAATTTCATATGGTTTCATAACATTCTCAAAATCAATAGGAGTTTAAGTAATTTTAGGATTTTGAACCACAAATTTATCATGGTTTATGGGAACATTAATCAGCACAAAGGATGTTTCAAGAGAACTTACATTTTCAACATTTTTCAAAAGAGTGAGATCAGATGAATTTGAAATAACAATGATTTCCCTTATTTCTCGTGTTAAACTAGCTATCAGAGAGAGAAAGTAGCCGTTAGCATGCAAACTTCTAGTTAATTTCTATAAATTCTCACATAGGCAAGTATCCAAAGCACGCTTAAGTTCTTAAACTGCACTGCATCTAAGGCCTTAGTAATTATGTCCTCCAGTTGTTCAATTGCTACATGCTCGAGGTTCGCAACTTTATCTTCAACAAGTTCCTTGATGAAATGATGACGAATGTCAATGTCTTAGTCCAACTATGTTGAATGGGATTCTTGGAAATATTAATGGCACTTAAGTTGTCACAGTATAATGTCATGACATCTTGTTCGACGTTGTACTCCTTCAACATTTGTTTCATCCAAAGAAATTGAGTACAATTACTCCCTTCATTTATGAATTCAGCCTCTGCCGTGGATAGAGCGACAGTGTTCTGTTGCTTGTTGAACCAAGATATCAAATTATTGCCTAGAAAGAAAAATCCACCAGATGTTCTCCTTCCTCTCATCAGTACTACCGACCCAAACATCAACACCATTATCATCTTTGGTTAACCTAACATGTGTTGCAGCAAGTGTTCTCTATGACTTGCATTTTCAAGACCAAACTTCTCCATAATACTCTTAGCATACTTGCTTTGAGAAATAAAGACATTTTCATATTTGCTTCACTTGCAAACCAAGAAAATATGTCAATTCATCCACCAGACTCATTTCAAATTCAGACTGCATTTGTCGGACAAAATGTTCCACATCTGGTTTGACATTCCTCCAAAAACAATGACATAAACATAAATTTGGGCTACCATGAGTTCTCCTCTATCATTCTTCACAAATAAGATCTTATCAATATCACCTTTGTTGTATCCATTGTTGACTAGAAACTCAGGAAACCTTTCATACCATACCTTTGGAGCATGCTTCAACCCATAGAGAGCTTTCCTCAACTTGAATACATGATTTGGAAAACTAGGATCAATGAATTCCTTTGGTTGTTCTACATATACTTCCTCATTCAGAATCCTTATTATATTGTCCTTATGATGATCCTTATGAATTCTAATTAAAAGTCCTATGTTGGATTGATAATCTTCTGGATTTGTGCTTCCTGACTCAATGTTCAACTCCTTGTCTGGGACAACTTATGTGACATCAGCCTGTTGAAGAGACTCATCATCTTTATCATCCATATCTTTCTTGGATATTTGGCATGTTGATGGTGAATTCTTGTTTTGAGGTATCCACAAATAATAATTATTATTTGACCTTGCACCTTTCATTAATACTTCCACATTGCTACTTGTAACAATACATTTTGATTTGTTAAAGTTCACATTCATACCTTGATCACATTGTTGGCTAATATTGATCAGGTTACCAATTAAACCTTCTACAAGCAATACATCATCATGACTTGGAAATCCAGAACAGACCAACTTACCTATGCCCTTAATCTCACCTTTAGCTCCCTCACCAAAGATAACATAACTGGTGGAGTAGGGTTTTAGGTCAACTAAGTACTTCTTGACTCCATTCATATGTCTAGAGCATCCACTATCAAAATACCAATCTTCTCTTGATGAAATTCTAAGAGATGTATGAGCTATAATATTAGTAGCAACATCTTTAGGTTTCCATTATTTCCTAGCATGAATAATCTTACTACTGACCTTTGGTTGAACATGAGGCTAAGGATATCCATACAATATGTAGCAGTAAGGTCTTATGTGACCATATCTCCCACAATAATGACATCTTTGAGGTGAGGATTTGTTTCATGGTTCGAGGTTCAAATGTTGAGACATGTGATCCAACATTACAAACTCAGTCTTCTTTTCAGGAGAGACAAACTTCTTAGTTGGAATTTTGATTTCTTTGTTCATGGTGCCATAGTCAAAGCCTATTCCTTTCATATTTCCAGATGTTTTCCCAACTTGTAGTATTTCATCTAACACATTATAACCATTATTCAACATTCTAACATGTTTTGTCATGTTTTCAAGCTTGAGGTCAACAATGACTTCATCTTGCAAACGAGAGATGTTTGATAAGAGTTTTTCCTTTTCAAGACGCAAGTTACTAATAACTTTCTTCTGATTCTCTCCAATTTTGCATACTTCCTCACACTTTACATACAAGAGTTTGTATGATTCAGCATGTTCTTCATAAGAAAGACCTTCATCACATGACTCATCATCAAATTCACACTTCCAAGTGAAGGCCATCACATACTTTGTTGTCTCATCTTCATTCTCCTTTAGAATCTTTATCTAACCACATGGTTGTCATTCCCTTCTTTGTTTATTTAAGAACGTGGTACACTCAGCTCTGACATGACCAAAACCCTCACATTCATGCCATTGTATTCCTTTCCCTTTGTTTGATTTTTATTCAGATATATTCTTGCAATGTGAGCCAATATTCTTGAAGTTGTAAAAGGTATGTCCTCGACATTTGCCTTCAAAATTTATGTCCATCCGCTTCAAGACTTTATTGAATTCTCTACCAAGGAGCACAATAGCATCTGAAAAGTTTTCTTCAGTATCCATCTCAAATTGAACTGCATTCTCTTCAATGTTGGATATGAAGCTTATACATTTGTTTTACTTTTCAAATCTGTCATTTATTGCAAACTCAAAAGGTTGTAGGGATCTAATGAGTTCATCTACCTTCATCTTGCCTATATCTTGAGCTTCTTCAATAGCTGTAACTTTCATATCATATTTCTTAGGTAAAGATCTGAGAATTTTTCTTACCAGTTTCTCTTCAGACATCTTTTCTCCTAAAACACATGATTTGTTGGATAGATCAACTATGCGCATGTGGAAGTCAAAAATAGTTTCATCATCATTCATTATGAGATTCTAAAATTAGGTTGTAAGGAGATGAAGTCTGGACAAATGAACCTTAATAGTGCCTTCATGAGAAGTTTTGAGAATCTCCCAATCCTCTTTAGCCACAGTACAAGTGTTTATCAATCTAAACATGTTCTTATGAACACCATTGAACAAGGCATTCAAGGCTTTAGAATTACCAAGAGGTAGTTCATCCTCTTCTTTAGACTATTCTTCCTCTAGCTTCAAGATAGATGTAGATTTTCCTTCTTTATCAATAACAACAAGATGTTCCCAACCTTTGATGATAACATTCCATGTTTTGTTGTCCATGGTTATAAGGAAAGTCACCATTCGATCCTTCCAATAATCATAGTTGGTATCATCCAAAATTGGTGGTCTAATGATAGATCCTCTTTCCTTAGTATTGTCCATATGACTAAAAAATTTCTAATTCTAGAGCTCACCTAAACTGAATAGTGTGCCTACTCTGATGCCAATTGAAATTCTAGTTCTCGTGGGACAAATATTCTACACGATGTCCTGGACAATGTGTACAACAATATAGAAATCTCCCACGAGATGTTGGACCAATATTCTACACGATGCCAATTGTCCCACGACATGTTGGATCAAATATTCTACACGATGTCGTGGGACAAATCTCGTGGGACAAATATTCTTCAATCAAATCTTCTTAGATCACACACGAAAAAACAAAATGATCCAACATGTCGTGCTACATGTCTAGGACATTTGATCCAACATCTTGCCAGAACATATTGTTTAAACAAAATGAAGCCAACATAACAATAAAAAGCACAACATTAATGTCTTATGAGGCCTTCTGAATCTTCATTTATGGTCTTTCCAAAGTCTTCACATGTCTTGTTTTGCCGATTTGCATGATTTCTTTGTGAATTACATCAAAACACCCTAGAATTGCCATGTTTTGGGAAAAGTAGAATTACGTGCCTCACATATAGAAAACATAAAAAATATCCCGAAATCATAAACAATTGTTCTTATAAACCTATATTCTAGATGAAAAACCAACTGAAAATCATGCTAAGAATAATGTAAGATGACCTATCATCATAAAGCATCTTATGAGGATTTGGGAATAAACTGAATGAAGATTCAAGAGGCCTCTTAAGACAAATAAATTCTATTCCAAGTCCCAAGACAAGTTCTATGGAAGAAAACACCCAAAAGATGAAGAAACAGGAGATTACGCGTAAAAAAATAGCACTCATGCCCCCTAGATGTGAGCCATGCGCCCCATGGTGTGCAAAAACACACCCATGCTCCCTCGGGGGCACAAAAATGCACTTGTGCGCCCCCGGGTATGGTCCCCCC
>Ga0228711_1011426_pt1 | contig 11277 bp, 7 predicted proteins | sample MedpolnodulmetaG_2_FD_177996 | JGI IMG/M metagenome (GOLD analysis project Ga0228711, IMG submission 177996) | Root nodule microbial communities from Medicago polymorpha collected in Santa Monica, California, United States - brown nodules | ecosystem: Host-associated > Plants > Roots > Nodule...
ATCTCCGGAAATTTCGACAAAATTTGGTTTTGTCTCTCCCGGAACATCTTCTGCGTTCTCTACCATTACTATAATAAAACAACACAAAAATATGAATTAACAACTAACTAATGCATAAACATCAATGTTATAATGAATTAAAACAAAAAAAACAAAGAAAAAAAATTTGAAAAATTGGTAGTAGCTGCCTTTTTTTCATTGTGAAATTTTTTTTAAAAGTAATTCTCGGCACTTAACTACCGAGGTTTTCCTCGGCAGTATACTACCGAAATATATCTCGGTAGTTAACTGCCAAGGTTTTCCATGACAGAGTTCTACGTAACTGACGTAAAAACCCATAACAAAAGCAAAAAATCAACCGATTAAAATGCTCAATACCTGTTTTTTTACGTCAAAAGTGTGTTGATACCTCCTATGCTTGATGCTTCAATGATTTTGGAGCAAGATTTGATGAAAAAAAATATTGGATTTGGGGATTGGATGGAAGAGGTATGAAAGTTGATGATGAAATAGTGTGTAGGGGGAGCAGGTGGCTGTTTCATTTGATGAATCATTTTTCTCGGCAGTTAACTACTGAGGTTTTCCTCGGCAGTTAACTGCAGCCGGTTTAGGAAATCCTCAACAATTAACTATCGAGGGGCAATTTCGTATTTTACATGTGTTTCTCAGCCTTATGATATGCGTGAACAACAATTTTCAAAGACAATTGGTAATTCAGGCGCATCATATAGTATATATAATAGGGGTATAATAGTCATTTTGGTCCCTGAATCTGTAAAAAGTAATCACAATAATTCCTTAATGTATCAAAATTTTAAAATAGTTCTTGATTTTGCAATATGTTAGTCAAAATAGTCCTTGATGTTAAAATAACCCTTCGCTGTTTACAATATTTTTTTTATATGGATTGATATGACAATAAGAAAGTACTTATATGGATTAATATGAAAATAAGTATATTGAGAGAAGGATATGATAATATTAAGATTTTAACGCGAGGAACTATTTTGAATAATAAAGTGTACAATTAATGACTAATTTGAAATTTTGATACATGCAGGGACTTTTGTGGCTACTCGTTACACATTCAGGGACTAAAATTATTATTACCCCATATATAATATGACTTAATTTTATAAAATGTGTATACATACCTATAAAAAATTAAATTTTTTAGGGTTTGAATGGGTCATGGCCAACCCTAGCCCAGAAGTTGCTCTGCCACTGCGCGCAGATATCAATCGAAAAAATAGTGGAAATATTTTACCGGATAACCATAATAAACATGTACATTAAAAAACTCACGCATAATCCCCGCGAGTTTAGCTCAGTTGATAGGGATATTGCATATTATATGCAAGGGCCGAGGTTCGAACCCCGGACACTCCACTTGTCCACAATTAAATTGTGTGAGCTCTAGCCACTAGGCTACTTGACAAAAAAAAACTCACACATAAAATGTTAAAATTAATTAATGTGTCAAGGCAAGCCCATACCCAAGCTTGAACCGAGAGGATAGGCGGCGGCGACGTCGTCGCACATGCGGTAAATATTTTTGTGTATACTCACTTTGTTCATAAAAGTGAATATCCCAATCAAATGGCCGCATGAAAGTCCATCTCCTAATTACTCTCTTCGGTCCAATTTACAAGAAATGATTGACTTTTTGGATTCATTGAATAATTGATGTATTTAAGCTAGAATATAGACCAGATACATCAATTATTCAATGAATCTATAAAGTCAAACGTTTCTTGTAAATATGACCAGAGGGAGTAATATATAAGCATTACATACAAATTTGTGTGTTTTTGAAACTATAACGTTTTTCAATTAACACAAAAACATTTCTAAATCCAAGACTTGGTTTTTAGTCTTTCAACTTTCTTCCGATTTCCAACTCATATTTCAACATTTACGATGCAATATTATTAAATACTACTCCTTCTAGAATGTAATTAGTCAAACATATTTAGTTCAAAATTCAGACCAAATACATTTAGTTTTTTTTTAATTCTTTTTTTTATATTTTATATATTAATGAATATAATAAATTTAGTCAAGAAAATTTAATGATATGCATCGTATATTTAGTCAATATTTAATATTATTGGTAAATCATAAATTGCGTTGAAAGAAATACTACATTTAATTTAATGAAAAAACACACACAAAACACATATAAATAAGCAAACACCATTAGTCTATGTGTATGAATGACTATGGAATCACACTTCAAAATGCCCACGACAACATTTGTTGCCATGTTGTTTGCTCTTGCTTTTGCATCTAGCTTATGCAATGCTTCAATTGAATCAGTTAACGTCGATGTTAATTTTTCAGATGGGGTATTTGTTAGTTGCAATAGTGAGAGCAATGGTCTCACTAATCAAGGGTCTGGTAATGTGCATGTCACTGTTCCTGTTGGCCAACGTGTAATTTGTCGTGCAACGTGGAATGGTTCAAGTGCTTTGTTCAATGGATATGATCCACAATATGATCAAGGCCATCCTTTTGTCTATTGGGAGGTAAGGCAAGATGGGTTATATCATAGTTGGGACGACAAGAACTTTGTGAAAAAGGGTGTTTGGAATATTCCTGCAATTGTTGAACACTAAGGTAGTGCTTTAATAATGCTTGTGCAATAGTTTGATGGAGCATTGAGCTCGAGTACTTTTTGGTAATTTGAGCTTGATTATGCTTAGGATCCTAAATGTACAAGTAGCATTAATTAATCAATTATATTAGTCAAAAAAATGGAATAAGTATATAAAATACTTTTGTCAAAACGATAAATAAAATACTTCAAAGGTTGGTGGCCTTTTGATGGGTTTTAATTTTGAGAAATGTTTACCAATTTTTTAATTAGTAAGTTTTTCGACAAAAAGAAATTGGGCGCCAGTGAGTAGTAGTTACGTCTGAATTCCGCATTGTGTAAAAATATTTACACCGTTACTAAATCAAAATCAGTAATATGTGTGAATTTAGTTATAATTAAAGTCAAACAATTTTCATCATCTAACCGTTATAATTGGATATTTTAAAAATTGTTTAAAATGAAATTTACATACTTTAAATATTTAAATATATATGGTTCAACAAGAAGAGGCAAATGGGTTGGCTAAATTATTGAGCTCGTTTGCTACTATGACGCCTTGTATAGATTTCCTCAAATATTCACTAATGAGGTATTATGTTTACGTGGTCTTGATCCAAGAAGTGAATAATTTGATTGAACAAAATAATGTAACCATTTGCCATTAGTGGTGGAAATGGGCTAGGCTGGGCCGGACTTTGTAAAGTCTAAGTCTGGCCTACTTCAAAAATTATAGGCCTGAGTCTGACCTATTACCCATCATATGCTTATTTTCAAGGTCTGGTCTGGCCTTTTTAATGGCCTTTTTAAAGGCCTGATGAAGCTTAAAAGCCTATTTTACACTAAGGCCTAACAACATCTATAAGCCACCCACTAAATAGGCCAAAACTTATGAAGGCTTAAAGCACAAAAATATGACTTATACTAAATAACAAATACTTACGAAGGGCTAATCACACCAATATACCTGCTACTAAATAATTAAATCATATGAAAGCTTGAGTTTATAAAAAAAACATCAACATTATCAATAATGAAAGGTATATTATATATAAAAAGCTTAATAGGCCGGCCCGACGGACTTAATAGACTTTTTTGTAGGTCTTAGCCTATCCAATTTAAGTAAATAGGCTTTATGAAAAATTTGAGCATGTCCTTTTTATTAAACGAGCTGGGCCGAGGTAGCCTTTAAATAGGCTAGGCCGTTGGCCCCTGTCGAACGGCCTGGCCTGTTCCCACCCCTATTTGCCATGCTCTTAGATAGGGTAATCCTTGTGCGGAAATTCATAGTTAAGTTTGGAGCCTTCGGATATCGAGCTGCTTCATCACGTCTCCCCTCCAAAAGATGCAAAAGATGGACGCAGCTGAAACTTTCTTAGAGTAGTTGTTTTTGTGTGTGTGTTTTTTTCCTTTTGTTTTCTTTGCATTGTAAAAAAAAAAAAGGTTTGGCTACATTAATTTACCATTTAGATATCTAAAACAGCTTCTGGAAAAAAAAAAATCTAAAACAGCTGGTACATCTAATATGCATCTCTAATGAATGGTCAAAGGATGAACCTTTACCATTATTAGTATGTACTATATATATAAAAATAAAAAATAAAAACCCTTTAAGCTCTTTTAAGTTGGTTTTTTTTCTTTCTAAAAATGTCCTCAATTTTCAATACAAATAACACATCTAACAAATAGATAAGAATAAATTTAAATATTAAAATAGAAGTGTAACAAACACAAATTAAATGTCCAATTTTTTCCTTTATCATTTAAAAAGTGCAACAAACTATATAAATGTATATATGCTTACTTTTTTCATTATCCCAATTATACGCTTAAACAACATCTTTTTCTATAGTAAAGATTGTTGTTGGTGTGATTTTTTTTGACAAGTTGTTGTTGGTGTCATTAAAAAAATAAGAATTTAGATTATGTATTTTTTATTATATTGTTGGTTTCATTGAAATAGAAAATCATAGTTAGTTTGATTTGTTATAATTTGAAAACAAAAAACGTTTATATTTTTACTTTTAATCAAAATTAAAATTTCATTTAAAAACACTGCTCATAATTTTCAAACGTTAGTATAATAAAAAAAGCGGAAAAAAGTGCACGTGATTGCTTGTCTTTTCGTTAGTATAAAATAAAGATTTTAATAATAAAAAACGGAAAATATATTTACTAAAAAAAATCATGGTAAACCATTGGACTAAATACATATTAGTCACCGACGCTGAAGTAGTATTGACATGGGTTTCAGTGTCCGCTCACAGCCGAAGCTTGGGGTGTCTATCAGACAGATCTTTTTTTTTCTCTGGAATGTGGTTTCCATAATGTTTTGTCTGAAAATGATAACAAGAAATTGATCTCTTTGTTAACTAGGAAAGTGGAAGGTCATAGATCTTACCTAGGTTCTATCACCCAAAGTATTGTCTCTTTAGTTCCTAACTTTAGTATTTGTGGCTTCTCTCATGTTAAAAGAGAAGGAAATGTTGTGGCCCATTGGGTGGAAAATGTTCCGGCCCAAGCCGAATCTTTGTACTTGTCTGATCTGTTTTCTTAATATAGCAGTTTTATATTAAAAAAAAATACATATTAGTCACCCCCTACAAACTTACATTGCCCTCCTTTCCCCTCCAATTTTAAACTTAATTGGTAGAGTAAATTATCATCCTCTCCCCTCAAAGATACTTGAATTACACTTTTCTCTCCTCTTATGTTAAAATATACACTCCCCTACCCTCTTATTTAAAACATATTACAAAATATTTCACTCCCCTCCCCTAAAAAAAGCTTGAATTACATTTCCCTCCCCTTTTATGTTAAAATCTACACTTTAATCCCTCAATAATTTTTTTTAATTTCTAATAATCTAGCAAAAAAAATAATCTAACATACTTTGGAAAAAAAAACATTGAGGGTCTATTTTAATATAATCAAAATTTGAATACATATTTTTTCGCTATTTATTATTGACAATTTTACTAACATATTGTTTTAAACCCTAATATAAAATATGAAACAACCCAAAATAAAATTAAAATATGTGTGAAAAATTACTAAAGACAATAAAGTAGGGTCTTTAAAAGTTAATTTTATACTCTAAAATATATAATTAATAGAAAAATATTTAAATTTAATTATCATTGACATTTAAATTATAAAGAAATGAATTTATTTTTCTTAAATGGTGGTTCAAAATTAGTATATATCATTGAAGGGAAGAGAGTGTATATTTAATTATTAAGGAAAGGGGGGTTGTAATTCAAGCATCTTATATGGGAGGAGAGTATAAATTTTTCTTTTCAAGGGAGGGAGTGTATATATTTTAACATAAGATGTGAGGGGTGTGTAATTCAAGCATCTTTGAGGGAAGAAGAGTGTAATTTACTCTAATTGTTATATTTGATACTATTAATTTTATTAATTTATTTTAAGGACAAAATATATATATGAGACACACATGGTATAAAGAGAATATGAGATTGGCCTTAAACAAATATTCTATTATAATGTTATATTGTTGGTCTTACTTAAAAATATAAGAATTTTTATTATATTTGTTATATTATAATTTTTTTTGAGCAATATAATTGTTATATTATTGTTGTCACTGAAAAAGATAAATATGATTTTTTGAGACTGTTATATTTGAAAGTCACAAATAACTATACTTATAATTTTAATCTATATAAAAATATTTATATAAAATATCGTTTGTAATTTACACGCAAAATTTCTATAAAATATTGTTGATAATCTACCTGCGTTAACGCAATAGAAAAAACAGAAAGATGGGCACGAGAGTGCCGGTCTTCCCGCTAGTGTGTGTGTTTAGAGAGAGAGTGAGAGATAGAGATAATATATGCGACCATTTTAAGCAAAAAAAATTGAAGGGATTTTTAAGAGAGGTTCTTTTCAAAATTTTAATCCTCTTTGCAGAAGAAATCTCATTGAAACGGATCTTGATTAAATCATTAATCACAAATCAAACACATACATAAACAATTTAAGGATTCATGTGTTTACCTCTTGAAGAGCAGAACCTTTGTAGCAGAATTGTTTCTGATCACGAGCAAAGCAAAGTAGTGATGTCTCTACTTAGTCCACACGAACATAACTTCTCCGATGACCGGTGCTAGCCAATTCCGACGGAGATTCAGAGAGAACAAGGTTTAGAGAGCGGCGGCTAGGGTTTCACAACTTTTGTGAATTAGGTTAAGCACTCACAAAAAGTTAGTAATGCTTGAACACAATGGTTCTATTTATAGAATCACTTGCGTGGTCAGCAAGACAAGCACTTAAGTACATCGTACCTTACGGTGCACCATATTTCACTTGAACACACCGTGCCTTACGGTGGACTGCGTTTCTCTATTTTTTGTAAATTAAATAATAAATCATATTTAATTATTTAATTACTAATAAGTCCTACTTACTTATTTATTTATTTCTCTCATCTATCTATTCTTTGTATGTGACCCTATAGGTTTCCGTAACGTTGGCAATAATATTAAATCGCATATTTAGTATTATAAATAGTGAGCGGTATCTAGCAACACATCACTGCTACCCAAGTGACGAGAATGTCATGCGATCTGACGAAACTTTTATGTGATAATGATCATGTGTATAATTACCCTTTTACCATCATGTCTATATTGAACACAAGGCATAGTATGTCACCCTTGGCTAGTTCAATATTGGGCCCGTTGACATTTCTCCTGTTATGTAGGAGGGGAAAATTCCATCTAGGTCACTCATGTCCCTCAACATGATTCGTGGAGTACCCATCAACCAACTTTATAGTCATATTGTTACAGGCAACGTTTGAATGATGACAATGCACTTGACTCCAACATCTAGGTTACATAGTGGTTTCAGGTCAAAGGGTGGAATATACCACTATCACTATGAGAATATATTATGACATTTTTCATAACTTTTACTATGTAGTATTCTCATGGTGGGTCAATCCAATATAAATATTACTCCTAATATTTATATCTATGTGTAGACTTGATAACTCTTTATCCATGATCTGTGAGATGTGATCATCATTCTATCCACATAATAGTCTCTATGCTTTAATGATATCCCACTTCTCAATAAAGCTTGACTACAGATACTTTAAGAATAGTTTCTTTATGTTTAACGGGGTCTCACAATTAAGTTATACTTAATGTTTCATTAAACAAACTAACTATTCTAGGGACTTTATTATTTTGAAACAAAACAAAATCAATAAAGAAATGCCTTATTATTTATATATTCACAATATATAATTATATTAATATCATGATACAAAGCCAAACCCAATCAATATAGATTGGCTATCAGGGCTTACTCCAACAAAAATGTGCCTAAAAATGACACAACAAAGATTCGAAAAACAGAAGACTAAACCCAAGAAAGCAAAAAGCTTACAATGATATTACAAAGTGATCAACAACCCGAAACATGCAGAGGGATTTGTCCACTAAGCATGAAAGTCGAAATAGATGTTAGGCCTATGTGAGCCTTCAACCACCACCAACAAAGGAGTTTTACCCTGTCGAACATCTGAGCAATAGATGACTGCTTGTTTTAAAATATCTGCATGTTACGCTTCTTCCGAATGATCCATATACAGGTCAACAAGATAACTTGAAGATAATGGCGAATTTCATTTATGACAAGGTGAGCCCCTCCGCCCCAAATTGAATAACATGCATCTATATGTCAGAGGGAAGCACACTAAAGATCCTCAACCAATGAAAAATGGACGATTAAATGCACCCAAAAAGTTCACACTCCAAAAATAGATGATTAAATATTTGCTTTTGTCGAGATCCTTTTGTTCATCAAATGCCACGTGAATCAAGAAAGTTTGAGAGGCAATACTTTATTCTAGATAATGTCTGTAAAAGGATGGTGAACAAGTTGTTCTTTGTAAGTCAACATATTGTAAACTTTTTTACCGTGTAATTGTGTTCTGGGTCATACTTTTGAAACCAAAGTTCAGCTATAGAAGGTTGCAAACCAATAGTAGCCAACAAAGAACAACACACCACTAAAAGATCCTCCTCCCAAGCAAAAAATTTCATCCTATAACACATCCCTTGACCCTCCACCCCCCTAACCTCCTCATTTCACCAACTAAAATATTTTTCTCAACATGAATTTCATACAGCCTACTGAACCTTAAACGTAAAGGACCTAATTCTAACTAAGGAACATTCCAAAAGGAGGAACTTTCACCATCACCAACTCGACGCTCCAAGCCTCCACAAACCAGCCACCCTTAAGAACACCAACACCCTCTCTTGCACCACATAAGTCTTTCCACACCTAGACACCTTCGAACCACCCTGCCTAATACTACTGTATTTTACCCCATATTTGACCACTAACACTTTATACCACAACCTTCATTTATCAACAAGTAATCTTGAACACCACGTTTTCAGCAACATTAAAATAAATTCCATAATTTCCCAAAACTTTAGCCCTCCTAACTCCTTCTTAGGAAACAGCTTACTCAAATGAGTCCAATTAATATCGCTATCTTCCCCTCTCCCCTACAAAAAAAGATTTAACAAGTCGACCACCCACAAACAGATTTTTGCTCTTCCAACTAGATAACATTTTTCTAATATTCTCAACCAACGGAAGCAAGAATATGAAGTACCAAGTCCTCAATATGAAGTCCCAAGTAGATAAACGAAACCCGACCCACTGTACCGTTTAAAACCACAACAACTTCTGACAACCAATACTCCCAAACGTGAACACCACATAATGCGTGTAAAACTAATTATTCTATCTTCTCTATAACTTTAATCATAAAATTTTGTTGCTATTTGTCATCTATACTAAATATAAAGAAAATAGGCTTAAAATACATAAGTTTGGGCTGACTTTTTCATCATCTATTTTACCCTTCATTTAAACTATTTTATTTACTATGTTATCCTTTAGTAATATTATTTTAAATTAATTAAAAAAAATTAAATCTCATTAAAATAGGAAATATCACACTACAATAGAAACAATATCATCAATATTATATATGAAGTGGATAGAAGTTTTGTGCTAATTTTTTTATAACTCCAATTATAACCTTAAATTTTTTTCCTATATTAATGTTATATTGTTGGTGGTATTTAAAAAATAAGAATTGATATTATGTATGTTAAATTATTGTTGTTATTGAAAAAGATAAACATGGTTTTTGGGGTTTGTTATAATTTAAAAGTCACAAATATCTATACTTATAATTTTTATCAAAATAAAAATATCATATAAATTACCGTTTATAATTTACACGTGTTAGCGCAATAAAAAGAGCAGAAACAGACACACGAGTGTATGTCTTTTTGCTACTATCTATACTATATATAAAGAAAATAATATGTTTTGGCTCTTTTGAGCTGACTTTTTTTCTATCCAAAATTACCCTCAACTTTCAATACAAATAGCACATATAACAAATAGATAAAAGTAAATTTAAATATTAAAATAAAAGTGTATAACCTTAGTACCTCGTACAAAATCATGGTAACCTTAGTACCTCCTTTGAAGAGCTCCATGGAAGTAAATTACAGGTGGGTATAACCTTAGTACCTCGTACAAAATCATGGTAACCTGCATGGAAACAAAAAAATAATTATCAGATAGTTTAAAAAAGATTATGTATTAATAATCATCGAAATGTATTTGATTGATTAAAAATTATCTTCTCATGTCAAATTTTCACATGACATTAATAAGGGAGATTATATATCTCTCTCTCGACAATTTACATTATCTCCCCTAATTTCCACAAGTTCCCCCGCCGGAATTCATGGTCCTAGCGGAGATTCATACCAATTCATCTCCTACCTAGGTCGACTTACTTTCTACAAGGTTCGAACCAGAAACCTCAAATTTGAAATCACCCCAATAATATCAGTAAAAAAAGAAATGGATACAAAACTTTATGTGCTAAGATCATTTGAAATTTGATTTGTAATTTGAGCATATGAATAAGTAATACATACAGTTTTAAGTTGACTTAATCCTTCGAAGTTTGGGATTTCGGTTACCAAACACTTGCAAAACCTCCTCCCTTGCATGCACGTGCTTGCCATTTAGGATACCTGCCTAATAACACCATTGTCCAAACCAGCATACTTGAGGTGGTCTCTTGCCCAGCGATGTAAAACAATTTGCATTCATCTATCACTTCTTGATGGTCATTCCAATACTCTTACTATTTCCATGTCCTTGATTTTCGGCTTGATTTGATTGCAAAAGTATACCTAATAAATCGTCTTTAGTGGATTCACCATTCTTCAGCGCTTTTTCTCGTTTTTTAATGATTCCCTCTAGTAAGTCACGGATATCTCTTTCAATTTCTTTCATCCTCCTCTCGTTAGTTGTTGCTAGAAGCCTAGAAAACACATTTATCTAGAGATGTTAAATGTGAAGGAATGCATTTGATTAATATTATTATATTATAATAAATGCAACGAAATTCATTTCATAGGTATTTTGGATCAAGTCTAAAATGAGTAGTTCCGTTATTACTAAACTTCCGTTTTTTTTTTTTTTTAAGTGGGACACGGGATTTTGTAAACCGTCTAAAGCTTTCAAAAACTAGATCTCACATATAACTTGGGATGAGGGACACACTAAAACAAAATATGTATAGTCCTAGTTTTTTT
>Ga0228711_1011427_pt1 | contig 11277 bp, 8 predicted proteins | sample MedpolnodulmetaG_2_FD_177996 | JGI IMG/M metagenome (GOLD analysis project Ga0228711, IMG submission 177996) | Root nodule microbial communities from Medicago polymorpha collected in Santa Monica, California, United States - brown nodules | ecosystem: Host-associated > Plants > Roots > Nodule...
CAAGTACATTTACATGAAATTTTAGAATATAGTCTTCACTTCAACTATACGGTCTAAAAATATATCAATTTCAAATGACAAATTTAAAATGTGAGTCTTTAGGGTCATTCAGATTTCACTGATACCTTTGATGTTCAACAAGTAATCATTTACATTTATACAATTTAAAAACAAGTAATTATTTAGGTCCAACATTATCATATCAAATCAATTTTTTTTATTAAAAGAAATTAAACTTGGCATTTCAGAATTTATAATGTTCATGTAGAGTGTAACATATCGTTTGGTTTTAGTAGGAAAAATAATCCAAACCAATAAAAAAGGTAACAATTAAGAATAAAACCAAAATATTTGTCCTTAAACTATAAGTTCTCTAATTTAGTTTTTTTTTTTAAGAAGTAAAAAAAAATTAAATTAGTATAAGGTGTGCATGGAATCGCAACAAACAAAAGTAACACAAAGGAACCACAAAGTCAAATCGACTAAACAAAAAGGTAAAAGTAGGGAGACTCCAGATCTAGCCTGAACACTCACATAAAATATCATCATAGTCAAATCATTAGATTGTAACAACAAAGAAAATCATTATACATTTCAATAATAATATATAAAATGAATTTTGTTTTTTTATAAACTTTCGATCCAACAATCAGTTTTGTAAAATATTTATAAAAAAAAAACATTATTAAACAATGTAATATTACATTGGTGTAATTCAATGTCTCTGACGTATAATATGGTTAATGTTGATGTCAAGTGAAGGGGAATCTCCAATGGCAAAGTTGCTTTGTACTAAACACAAAACCTTGTGTAATATAATAACAGTCGAAAAAACATACGACTAATATAACCTTTCTAGGAAGGACGGCAGCATATTTTAATGTGACAAGATTATATTCCTTCGTTACAAATGGCACAAAAGTAGAGACAATTGGATCAGCCTGGAACAAAGTGTGTGCTTTCATAATATTTTATATACATATTATATAGTATATTTGATTGAATAATTGATAATATCTTTGTAGATTTTTTGGCAAGAATGATATGAGTAAAGTACAAAGTTTGCACCTCTTATGTCACAATGTCCCTACATAACAATGCAAAGGTAGAAAGACACTTCCAACAAACATGCCTAAGAAATATCAAATAATTACCTTATTAAGTTGTCAATTGTACATGACTAAGTCCAATTGGTTACATAATCTCATCCATCATCAAAGATAATAACAGGTGAATGATTCTTTGCAGGTATTTAGATTTGTAATAAAACAAATTAAAATGTGACCAAATGGAATCATTTGCCGAACTAAGTAACTAAGAAGAACATAACCACAATAACAAACAAATTAAAACAGCATATTATTATGTCACACAAACAAAGTTCAAGTTGAACAATATCTTAGGAATGTCAATTCATGAATCTTCCATATAGTAGTATATATATTGAGAACGGCTTTGTTTGTAAAAAGACAATAGTAAGAGTCACATGCTGGCTGCTGATTTTTTTACTTGTCTAAGAGCATCTTAATAAGTTTATATAAGTCTTTTCAAGTTGTTTTTTGTACTGAGATTGTTGATCAAGCTTAGTGAACCTTTCTAGAAAAAGGTATCTCTCCAAAAGGGGGAGTTTATAGGGGAAATGGGGAGCAATAGCATGTTTCGTTATGCAGATGGATTCGATAAATTATTGATGCTCTTTGGGACTCTAGGAAGCCTTGGTGATGGTCTGCAGAATCCTCTCATGATGTACATTCTTAGTGATGTGATCAATGCTTATGGAGATAAGAATAGCCGTTTAAATCAACATGATGTGAACAAGGTGAGCTTGTTCAATAAAATTACTACTCTTTTTTCATTTATGTCTAAAGAGTCATGAAACTTTATTTATGTCACGATTTTATTTTTCGGACATGATTACTCAACAGTTTTTGATATAACATTTTAATTTCCACTTTTCAGTTTGCATTGAAGCTATTATGTGTTGCAATTGGAGTTGGATTTTCAGCTTTTATTGGTAAGCTGCACACTTCATTGCTCAGCTCAATTTTCTTCTTTTAAGAACTTAACTCAACTTTGGATTCATGCAAACAACATGACTAGAATTTAGAAAATTAAACTAACTAGTTTTCTTGCTTGATACCAATTTGATAATGGCTACTGCAGAAGGAATATGTTGGAATAGAACAGCAGAGAGACAGGCTTCAAGAATGAGAGTGGAATACCTAAAATCGGTCTTAAGACAAGAAGTTGGTTTCTTTGACACACAAACTGCTGGTTCTTCAACAACATATCAAGTTGTCTCACTCATCTCCTCAGATGCAAATACAGTCCAATCTGCCTTGTCTGAGAAGGTTTGCCACAAACTTCCGGAAATCCTAAAAATTGTGTATATTTGAACATAATTTGGATGGTATAACATATATCATGTATATTTGAACACTTGAAAATCATGATTAATGACGTTCAAAATCAAGGTTGATTACATTAAATGTATGGTTAGTAAGTTGTGACACCTTGTAATTTTTATTAACTATACACTGAGCGTAAATAACCATATATTTAAATGGTGTAAACCATCCATGTTGTTGTCAATTTTTGTTGTCAAATTTGTGTGTCAATATATCATTTGTGAAAGTAGATAGACCTTCTGGTCATACATGATAAGTTGAAGTGCATCCGTGACATACGTCTTAATAATGGCATTCCAGTAAAAAGAGTTTGTTGGTATATATGCATTTGTTTGGAAGGAACCAATAAATCTAACCTTCAGTTGTATTTTGGAATCTAATTAATTTTATAACCACAATATGATCAAGTAATTTCTTTATCTTTTTGCTTTATTAATTTTTACTTTTTGGCTGAGTGTAGATTCCAGACTGCTTGACTTACATGTCAACATTCTTTTTCTGCCACATCTTTGCATTTGTACTTTCATGGAGACTTGCATTGGCAGCCATACCACTCTCCATCATGTTCATTGTCCCGGCACTTGTATTTGGAAAGATCATGTTGGATGTCACAATGAAAATGATAGAGTCTTATGGTGTTGCTGGTGGGATTGCAGAGCAAGCAATATCTTCAATAAGAACTGTTTTCTCTTATGTTGGGGAGAATCAAACACTAAAAAGATTTAGCACTGCACTTGAAAAAACTATGGAGTTTGGAATAAAGCAAGGTTTTGCAAAAGGGTTGATGTTAGGAAGTATGGGAGTTATTTATGTAAGTTGGGGTTTTCAAGCTTGGGTTGGAACTTTTTTGATATCCGATAAAGGAGAGAAAGGTGGCCATGTATTTGTAGCTGGCTTTAACATCCTTATGGGAGGACTGTAAGTGATTTTATCATAATTTATATTCTAGTTATATAATCACTTTTTTAATATTGCATGTTATGCTATTATGTTTAACTTCAAAACACGGCTGTAACAAGACCGGAGGGTTAAGAGCAAAAATAACATGTTTAACTTCGATGAATTTTTCAGGAGCATTTTAAGTGCACTTCCAAATTTAACTGCCATAATGGAGGCAAGTTCCGCGGTCACTCGCCTTTATGAAATGATTGATAGGGTGCCAGTTATAGATTCTGAAGAGAAGAAAGGAAAGGCTTTATCACATGTGAGAGGAGAAATTGAATTTAAAGACATATACTTCTGTTATCCATCTAGGCCAGATTCACCAGTCTTGCAGGAATTCAATCTCATTATTCCAGCAGGTAAGAGGATAGGTCTTGTTGGGGGTAGTGGTTCAGGAAAATCCACTATAATTGCACTGCTTGAAAGGTTTTATGACCCTGTTGAGGGAGAAATATTATTGGATGGTCACAAGATTAATAGACTTCAATTGAAATGGTTGAGATCTAACCTTGGCTTAGTGAATCAAGAGCCTGTTCTTTTTGCCACATCCATAAAAGAGAATATATTGTTTGGAAAAGAAGGTGCTTCAATGGAAAGTGTGATAAGTGCAGCTAAATCAGCAAATGCACATGATTTCATTGTCAAATTACCAGATGGATATGAAACACAAGTAAGTTGAAAAATGAAGACTTTTATATAAACTTGGAGTCAATTTTCTAAGTAGCTTCACATTTAAAGGTTTCAAATAATTAGTATAAGCTGAGTATATCTATCAAATAGTTTGACCTTTTATATGACATAAAAGGAACAAGAATTTTGATTTTTTGTCAAACAAACCTTAGTTGTAGTCATCCTATTGGCAGAGTACTAGTCTCTTGAAAAAACTGAACTACTCTTTTAGATAAGGTAAAATTCTAGATAAATTTTATTTGTGTTCAAATTTTAAGTTTCCTAATTGTATATCTTACAAAAAAGTGGGATCCCTAAAGGTAAGGAAAGATAATAAAATCCAAAAGAACTTGTATCCTAATCTACATCCAAATTAAGCAGCTTTGACTTAAGCCTTATTATTGAAAACTACTATGATTTTCCTATAGGTTGGACAGTTTGGATTTCAATTGTCTGGTGGACAGAAGCAGCGAATTGCCATAGCTAGAGCTTTACTTAGGGATCCAAAGGTTCTCCTGCTTGATGAAGCAACAAGTGCACTGGATTCTCAATCCGAAAGAGTGGTACAGGCAGCGATCGATCAAGCTTCAAAAGGAAGAACAACAATCATTATTGCTCATCGCCTATCCACAATAAGAACAGCCGACACTATTGCAGTGCTTCAAGCAGGGAAAGTGATTGAAACAGGTAGTCATAATGTGCTCATGGAAATCAACGGTGGAGAAGGCGGAGAGTACGCTCGTATGGTCAAGTTGCAACAAGTAACAACTCAGAATGATGAAGTCAAGCATTCCAATCTTCAAATAGAAGGAAAGAGCTCTCACAGGATGAGCGTTCCACAAAGTCCAGGAATGAGTTTCAAATCAAGCACACCAGGCACTCCAATGTTGTATCCCTTCAGCCAGGGATTTTCCATCGGCACACCTTACTCATATTCCATCCAGTATGATCATGACGATGATAGTTATGAAGATGATTTGAAAAGATCAAACCATCCAGCTCCTTCACAGTGGCGCTTGCTGAAAATGAATGCACCCGAGTGGGGAAGAGGAGTGTTGGGAATATTGGGAGCAATAGGCTCAGGAGCCGTACAACCTATAAATGCGTACTGTGTTGGATTACTCATATCTGTTTATTTTGAACCTGATACCTCAAAGATGAAGTCTAAAGCTAGAGTCCTTGCCCTCGTTTTCTTAGGAATTGGTGTTTTTAACTTCTTTACTAGTATTCTCCAACACTACAATTTTGCAGTGATGGGAGAGAGGTTAACGAAAAGAATACGAGAGAAAATACTAGAAAAATTGATGAGTTTTGAGATAGGATGGTTTGATCATGAAGACAACACAAGTGCAGCCATTTGTGCAAGATTAGCCTCTGAAGCCAACTTGGTCCGTTCACTCGTTGGCGACCGGATGTCTCTTCTGGCTCAAGCAATCTTTGGATCCATCTTTGCTTACACTGTTGGACTTGTGCTTACATGGAGGCTTTCTCTTGTGATGATTGCAGTACAGCCATTGGTCATTGGAAGCTTTTATGCAAGAAGTGTTTTGATGAAGACTATGGCGGAAAAAACCCGTAAAGCGCAACGGGAAGGAAGCCAACTTGCAAGTGAAGCTGTTATAAACCATAGAACCATAACTGCATTCAGTTCTCAGAAAAGAATGTTGGCACTCTTCAAAGCTACAATGACAGGACCTAAACAGGAGAGTATTAGGCAGTCATGGATTTCAGGTTTTGGTCTTTTCAGCTCACAATTTTTCAACACTTCATCAACAGCATTGGCATATTGGTATGGTGGGAGTCTCCTAATAAAAGGTCTCATAGAACCGACGGAACTCTTCCAAGCATTTTTAATATTGCTCTTCACTGCATACATCATTGCAGAAGCTGGAAGCATGACTTCTGATATATCTAAAGGAAGCAATGCAGTTGGATCAGTTTTCGCTATCCTAGACAGGAAAAGTGAGATTGATCCTGAAACCTTATGGGGAGCAGATAAAAAAAGGAAAATAAGGGGCAGGGTGGAGCTTAAAAATGTATTCTTTTCCTATCCATCTAGACCTGAGCAAATGGTATTCCAGGGTCTGAATCTCAAAGTTGAGGCTGGACGAACGGTGGCACTTGTAGGGCACAGTGGTTGCGGTAAATCCACTATCATTGGTCTGATTGAAAGGTTTTATGATCCCATCAAGGGAACGGTATGCATAGATGAACAAGACATCAAGACCTATAACTTAAGAATGTTGAGGTCACATATCGCTTTAGTAAGTCAGGAACCAACCCTTTTTAGTGGAACCATTCGGGAAAACATCGCATATGGAAAAGAAAACGCAACTGAATCTGAGATAAGAAGGGCTGCTACCGTTGCTAATGCTCATGAATTCATAAGGTACAAAAATAAAAACAAAATTTTTCTTCTTGAATCATTTTTTCTTCTTTTTTCATCTTGGTACTAACATTTTATTTGTGTTATTGGTGTTTGTCTTGGCAGTGGAATGAATGAAGGGTATGAGACACACTGTGGAGAAAGAGGAGTTCAGTTATCAGGAGGACAGAAACAAAGAATAGCCTTAGCCAGAGCTATACTAAAGAATCCAGCAATTCTTCTTCTGGATGAAGCTACAAGTGCACTTGATAGTGCATCAGAGGTTTTAGTCCAAGAAGCACTTGAGAAAATAATGGTTGGAAGAACATGTATAGCAGTGGCACATAGGCTATCAACAATACAGAATTCAAACTCCATTGCTGTGATTAAGAATGGGAAAGTTGTGGAGCAAGGTTCACATAATGAATTGATATCACTTGGAAGAAATGGAGCTTATCATTCTCTTGTTAAACTTCAACATGGTAGCTCCCCTAGGTAAATCAACCTAGAACTAGTAGTTGTAAAATATTATAGACTTTTTTGTTTCACAATAATCTACATGTAATCATAAAATATAGGATTACTCTATGAAATTCAAGCATGCAAACTATGCACCATCTAAAAATATATTGAATTTTTCTTTCTTAACCCACTGGTTTGTAAAAGAAGCAATCGTGGTAATCTAGAGTTCGGCTATATTTCTAGTTCAAGATTGTTCCAACCAAAATTCAATCTCAGATTCTTCTTATGATGTGTCTTTAACCGGATCTCATTAGTCGCTCGATTAAAATACATTGAGAAATAAATTATTTTTTTTAAGAAAATAAATTAAAAAATTAAAATAAAGCACATCAGTCAAGTCAAGTAAAAGGACTAAGAACCAAGAGAGAAACAAAAGTTCCAGAAAGAGCAACCCATAGTCCACGAACCGGGGCAGATTCAGACCCGACCCGAACTGGAGCATTACCAAGCCTGATCCCTTTAGGATTCACCTTCTGTCCTGAACTGACATTAACTTCCACATTTGCCCCTCCAGACAAACGGTGTCGTTTAGTATATACAAACAGAATCTTATACTTAACGCGTGTGACAAACTCCACCCTTAAGAAAACACTTCCTTGCACTGTATGGTTCACTCCACCACCATACGCCTCGGCAGAACCCCATTTCTCAGCTGTTTTACCATGTCCTTGGTAGAAACCGTCGAGAGTGGAGTTAGCCAGTGGACGTGTGGTGTTGACGTCGAGGAAGAGAGCGAATGTAAGACGAATGGCGTCGTAGTAGACACCTTTGTCTTTGTTTTGGTTTGCGAGTTTGAGGTTGAAGATGATAGTGTTATTGTTGTTGGAGTGTTTGTGATTGGAAGTGATAGTTTTGTTGAGAGAAGGAAGGTAGAGTGATTGAATGAAGCATTTTGGTTGTTGAGTTCTTAGTGTGAGCCAGAGGAAGAGGATGGTGAGGCCTGTGCTGGTGATGAAGCTTGTGCAGCAGGTGCAGCAGTTGATGCGGGGTTCCCGCGCGGGCCGCGCCATCTACGGTGGTTGGTTGGTTAGTGGTGATAGAGGATGAATGATGAAGAAGAAGAATAACAAGAAGAAGTGAACAATTATTTATGCTTTTGCTTTTGCTTTTTTGTTTGTCTTTTTCTCTTGTGATGGTTTTCGAATATGAAATGTGTCCTTTACAAGTTTGTTGATTTTTCTTTTCTTCTTTTATGGGTAAACCAATCTATGTCATACATGTATTACATGATGGATGGATGGATTCATTTTTGAACATAATGATTAGATCAATCATTTTTTGTTATATGAAACTAGTTGCTCTCACGGGTCAGTCTCAATATTCGGTTGAGGCTTAAGTAAGAGATATTAAATTGAACTTAGCGTATGACTCGATTATGGAATCACGTGAATATGTTAGAATTACGGTGATTCACCATAATTTCGCAGAAACTACAAAGTGCAGTTTTTAAAAGTTCTCATTGTAATTTTGACATATCTGATGATTATTCGAGATTTCATTATTTAAGTTGGTCGCACGTCTATGATTGTTAATGATAGTATTTTAATAAAAACACTCTAATTCTCCAACCCAACACCTCTAAACAAATTCACTAAACTAATAACTTTTGTTTTTCTTTCTTTTAGCTAGAAATTTATCCTTACATTCTTTTTTTTTTGTTTTTGTTAGCTTAACTATTTGTATTTATACAAAGGAAACCATATGTCTTTGAATATTTGTTAATGTATCGAAGATAGAAATTTTTATAATTTCACTGACGGTGTGTCCGTTATTCTACAATTTTTATTTTGTTAACGTTTGTAAATTATGAATGGTGTTTTTTTTTATAAAATTTTGATTTTGATAAAAAAAAGTTATGTTTTTGAGGTGATTAAAAGTATTAATATACTTTTTTCTTTACAAATAGATCATATTCATTCATTCAAAGTGATATAATACATTAATACAACACAAATTTAAAGTCACTAAAACAAAAAAGATAATCTGCAACAAATTCTCATCCATATAAAAGTACAAATATAAATGTTTGTGACTTTCAAATTATAACAAACCCAATAAACCACAATGTTTATTTATTTCAATAACACAAACAATATAACAAATATAATATAAATTCTTATCTTTTTTATTCACTCCAACCATAAACAATATGATATGCCTCTAAAAAAACACAATCAACATTATTAAAAAATATTATTATAAAAAGTTTTGTTGTAGGATATAATTTGGATAGTGAAAAAAGCATTCGAAAATCCCTTATCCTCTTTATATATTATAAATATAATTGAGATAATGAGAAAATCAACCTAAAATCTCTTGTTTTTGTTAGACTTTACTTACCTTTTGACCAAACTAGAATTAACATAATTGATTCCCTTAAAAACCACGTGTATTTGATCTGCTACAAAATGAAAGACATGACATGACAACTCTAGTTGTACAATGTTTGATTTGTAAAACTGTTTTTAGGACATGATAAACGGGAGGCAAAGGACAAGACAAAAACATAAACTTTTGTTCTCACTAAACCACATCACAACTTTTTGTCCTTCATACAAATTATCAAAAATACAAAAATAACTTTTTGTCCACAAAAAATTGGTTAAGATAAAATATTATCCGATACTATAAAAGTTTGTCATGTGTTGTTCTGTCTAGTCCATATTGTTGGTAAATTAAACCCACATCAAATAAAACATTCTATTCAAAATTGTGTATTCTCTTTTTAAAAAAGTTTTTTTTTGAAGGAGAGGAATTTTAAAAAGAAAAGTTAATAATTAATTTTTTTATTAAGACATAATTATGAGTATTTATGAATTTCTTGGAGCACAAGTTAACTAGCTCGAGTCTACATATACCTTGAGGTTAGGTTGACCTATTCCTACAAAATCGCATTCTCAGAACGAGTTCATCATCATCTTCTTCACTTCGTTGTATAGTTAAGATGCGCGCCACTACCACCAGAAAATTATGCACACTCAGCTCCTCTTTCCGTTCACATTTACACAACAATCCCACAAAAAACTTTTCCTCACTTTCATATCAACAAATCCAAAAACTCCATTTAGATTCTATTTTCAACCCTTCTCCCCAAGGTACCTAAAACACATAAAGTTTCAATTTTTATCCCTACCAACTTTTTCATTTTTGCTTAGTTTTGTATCCGTTGTTAATGTTTTTGTGTTGATGGGTTTTTGTTTACCTTTTCTTGCAGAGGATTTATCTGATATATTGCTTGGTAAGTGTTTGTGAAATTCACTGTGAGACTGAAAGCCTTGTTTTTGTACTGTGGGATGACGAGGAGAGTGGAGTGTTCGAATGTGTTTTTGGTTTTTGTTGTTATCTTATGTTAGTTATTGCTGTTTCTCTCTGTTGTTTTCGGGTTTTCAAAAATCAGTACTACCAAAAGAATTACCGGGATGAGTCACGACCAGGTCGCTTTCTTTAAGACGTTTCGCGGCACTACCCAAGTTTGTGCAAGGTAGACTAACAACCACGCCGTCTCCAGGATAAAACAGCCCAGATCACTGTTACGATTACACACTGCACCGTGTGTATTCGCTCGAGATATACACCTCTAGTATATGGTTCAATCGTTCGATTAAGACCACTCAAATACGGTACGTAACCGCTCTATTCGAAACCGAAAGGGACAGAAAGGAGTAGAAGGAGAAGAATGACTCGTCAACACAAGTCGGAGGGAGAAGAGAGGAAAAGCACAGGAAGTCTCAACTGTGAATTTCGGTGTAAAGAATGAGTGGGGCGAATTCTCCTTTTATAGGGAGAGTTAGTAACAGAAAACGAGTGACTTTGGGGATTAATCCGACTTAATCCTTAAGCAACCACGTTTTTGTTACTTAATTGGATATATCCAGAAAAATCTGGACACGTTTTTGGGTTTCGGATTAGTACATGTAGCGCTTTCAGATAGTGACTAAATTAATTAATTAATTAATTTAACATCTTCAAGTAACAAAAAAATAAATATCATTTTGACCCACGCCCAGGCCGACCCGACCCGGACGGACGGCGGCGTCGCGCGCGTGATATATATGTTTTTGTAAGCGCTCACCCGTTCACAAAAGTGGGTACCCCAAGGGCACACCCTTGGAGGTCACTCTACCCTTATATAAACACTTACTAGTTGGTGTGGCTCACCGATGTGGGACATTTTTAAGTCACACACATACACTAGTTCTTACTTTGTGTTTTTCCTTATCCAATTTCTCACTAGATTCAACTAGTGTTCCAACAATCCCCCACTTGACTTTAAAATGGTTTCGATAACTAACGTAAATGTTTTCCATAAGGTTTGCTAATAAACAAAGGTGTCGCCAACAACTTGAACCTTTGCATAGTGGAAGGTATTCT
>Ga0228711_1011429_pt1 | contig 11277 bp, 8 predicted proteins | sample MedpolnodulmetaG_2_FD_177996 | JGI IMG/M metagenome (GOLD analysis project Ga0228711, IMG submission 177996) | Root nodule microbial communities from Medicago polymorpha collected in Santa Monica, California, United States - brown nodules | ecosystem: Host-associated > Plants > Roots > Nodule...
AAATACTTCAACACGAATAAAAGAAAGCGTAAAAAATAAAGTAAAGATTCTGGTTATTAAAATACGAATACAATCTTTAAAATACGAATAAAAACTTTTTAACTGGTCAAAATTCGGGGTATGACACCTACAAATTAACACAATCACAAATTTATTAATATTTTGTGTATTAACAAAATGGTTACGAGCATGACTCAATTGGTAGGGAGAATGTATTATAATATGTTGAGGAAGATGGTGTAAACCTCATATTCTCCGATTATTTACCTTAAAAAATAAATTTCTAGTCACTGGACTACTTGACAAAGAAAATAATAAGTGCTTATGAATTCCCGCAAGCTATACTTAAATATCACTTACACCTTCGAGTTCAAATATTGATATTAATGTAAGGATCTCGTTGGTGGACAATATGTCCTACTTCGGTCAACCTAATCTGAGACGGGTGAAGTATTAAGTAGGGACATTGTTTTAAGAAGATCTAATCGAACAATACAAAAGACAAACATTTTAAGAGTGAGAAAAAAAAAACAATTTAAAACTTAAAAACAGTAAAAATATACGGTGTGTCCAAAAACATCTAATCGAACAAACTTGTACTTCAAGAACAAAACACATTGATTCTGTTGAGAGTAGTCCTTGTCTTTCTCGTACACAGATGAAACTGTTCCAACATTCTACAATCCTTTCACGCCCTTATTCGTGTTTTCTGAAGCATTATTCACAGTTCCAAGCACATTACTCATCATCATCTTCATCTTTGCCACCAACACAAGACCACCTTTGTCAGCTAATCCTCGACCAAAAAACCGCTTCCGAAGCACTCCAAACCTTCAGATGGGCTTCAACCTTCTCCAAATTCACCCATTCACAATCCACATACCGCACATTAATCCACAAACTCTGCATTTTTCGTCGTTTTGATACCGTCAAGCAACTGCTCGACGAAATGCCTACCTCAATTGGAGCTAACGCGGGTGAAGATATCTTCATAACTATCGTCCGGGGACTCTCCCGGACTGGAATGACCAGGCGGGTCATCACAGTTCTTGACTTGGCTTACAAGTTTCATGGTACGCCGTCTTTGAAGATTTTTAACTCGATTTTGGATGTTCTTGTGAAAGAGGATATTGATATGGCTAGAGAGTTTTATAGAAAGAGTATGATGGAGAGTGGTGTTCGTGGTGATGATTATACTTTTGGGATTTTGATGAAGGGACTTTGTTTAACGAATAGGATTGGTGAAGGTTTTAAGCTTTTGCAGCTTATTAAGAATAATGGGGTTACACCAAATACTGTCATTTACAATACTTTGCTTCATGCACTTTGTAGGAATGGAAAGGTTGGTAGGGCTAGGAGCTTGATGAATGAGATGGTGGACCCGAATGAGGTTACATTTAATATTTTGATATCTGCGTATTGTAAGGAAGAGAATTTGGTTCAAGCTCTTGTTTTGCTTGAGAAGTGTTTTGCATTGAGTCTTGTACCTGATGTTGTTGCAGTAACTAAGGTGGTTGAGATTCTATGCGACGCTGGACGTGTAACAGAGGCTGCTGAGATTCTGGAGAGAGTTGAGAGCTTGGGGGGTTCACTTGATGTTGTGGCTTACAATACATTGATAAAGGGGTTTTGTGGAGTGGGAAAAGTGAAAGTTGGACTTCATTTCCTGAAGCAGATGGAGAATAAAGGCTATCTTCCAAATGTGGATACTTACAATATACTGATATATGGGTTTTGTGAGTCTAGAATGTCGGATTTGGCTCTTGATCTTTTTAATGATATGAAGACAGATGGGATCAACCGGAACTTTGTTACTTTCGACACGATGATTAGAGGTTTGTGTTCAGAAGGAAGAATTGAAGATGGTTTTTCAATTTTGGAGTTGATGGAGGAAACCAAAGAAGGCTCTAAAGGGCACATTAGTCCTTACAATAGCATAATATATGGTCTATTTAAGCAAAATCGTTTGGGCGAGGCATCTGAGTTTCTATCAAAGATGGGAAAATTGTTCCCTAGAGCTGTTGACAGAAGCATGACTATTATACAGAAATGCAAAGAAGGTACAATTGAAGATGCAAAGAATATATATGATAAGATGATTGATGAAGGTGGTATTCCAAGTATTCTAGTTTATAACTCTCTTGTTCATGGCTTTTCAAAACACGGTAGTATCCGAGAGGCCGTTGAGCTTATCAATGAAATGATAAGTAATAACTGTTTTCCCATTGCATCCACATTCAATGCTATCATCACTGGGTTTAGTGGACAAGGAAAAATTGAAAGTGCCGTAAAGTTTATGGAAGATATTACTGCAAGAGGTTGTGTACCAAATACAGAAACTTACACCCCTTTGATTGATGTGTTATGTAGTAAGGGGGACATTCAGAAAGCTTTGCAGGTCTTTTTGGAAATGGTGGAGAAGGGAATCCTTCCTGACCAATTTATTTGGAAATCACTGCTACTTAGTTTGAGTCTACAAAACAATTTCAGTAAGAATGTTTCCAATATAGATTATTTACTCTAGTAGTCTCGTGGATTAGGGAGACTTCAAATTTGTTCCAAAGGGTTGTTTCACCAGTGCAATTTTTTCATCTGCATTGGAACATTCCATGTTGTCAATGATCAATACCATATAAGTTATTGATAAGTGCATCCTCAATTTAGTCTATGATGTTGAAGGCTTTTAATAATTTGGTCCTTAAAAAAAGTTGAAATTTAAAAATGATCGTGAAATAGAAATTTGTTGTTCACATTAGTTCTTTTGGGTATGTCAAATTAGTCTTTGAAATAGTCTCCAAGAGACTATTATGATAATCAATTTTAGAATTGGATTTGGTGCATTTACTGCATCATGCGGTTTTGCATCCGATATGAATACAATTGGTTGAGATCGTTTACAACATATTTTATCATTGTGTGTAATCTGAGTCATCCGATATGAAATTAATGACCAATATTATTTATAGCATGAAGCTGCATGGAATCACTACCACATGCAATCCCAGTCCAACAATTTCTGATTCATAGCCACTTTGTTTGTTGGCAGGATTCTGCAGCATTAGATTGTGTGGCTATAATTTTAGCTTTTTTTATTATTGAAACTCAAGTTAGATATGTATACATACATGTCTTGTCGCTACATATTAATGATTGACACCAATAGTTTTAGTAATATTATGTAGCTGGAGATTTATACAAATTAGGTCCCACATTCAATCTCTTAGCTCAGCAGTAGCACCCTTTGAACTCTCCTTACTTGTTGGGGTATGGTAAATTAGGTGGAAATTGAGGTAGATTTTTATCAATGATTTATACACACCTTGTATTTACTAGTTTCTGCAGACCTTATCTTTATGGTTATGGGTCTCCATAACAGGAATGGAGTCCTGTTTGGTGAAATATATGGAGTTATCTTCTCCAAGAATTCACCATTTCTAATTGTAAACTGTGAATAAATCTCTCTTATTCCTCCACAATTCACACTACTATTCCTCATTTCCCTGTTTCTGTTATCATGCATTTTATGAATCTGTAATTGCATGCATAAGATATGAATCACATAGTTCATGTTTTAAAAAAATAATAAACAGGAACAAGTCAAATTTGACAAGTAGTTTGATTGGTTGGCCATGACTAAGCCATTCAAGCAATAGTAGTTAGTCTGTCATAAAATATAATCAGCATATTTGGATTCTTCTTTGGCTCTTAATATTTAAGATAGCAATGAACAAATTTTCTTTTTTTATTTATTTATTTATCATAGCAGGTCCAAAGATGTTTAGAAAACGACATGAAGTCGTTGTCTTTTTGTTTTAGCCTTGTTGTACGGTTGCTATGGATGGTAAGCAAATATCACACGATTAAAGCAAGTACTTTCCTGTTTTTCCATATATTACTTGCAAACTTTTCAATTTGGCATAATGCGTGGATATTATTATAGCAAAATTTTGAAGAAATCAGGTCACCCACCACACAAAATCAAATTAAATATTGTTAATTATCATTAAGTGAAAGTTCTTCTGCCCATACTCTAAAAATATGTTGTTGCCGGTGAATGTAAATGTGTTATAAAATCATATATGTGTCTTACAAAAAACACACAAAATTCTCAAAAAAACATTTCTTAGAGTATTCTAATTTTAAGGTAATTTCCTTTGTTGATTCTATTTCTTAAAGTGTTAGTGATCGTAATATTGATGTTTATCCAAAACAGGTGCATTTCTTAGAGGACCAAAAGGTGTTTATTAGATTTTGTTAGGGACCAATTTAGGTCTCGTAAATTTCTATTCTGCCACGATGTTTCGAAAAAATTTCAATATCTTCTCTTTAACGTAACTTCATAACAAATAGCCTATATCCCTCCCTCTCCAAAAAAAAAAAGCCTATATCCCTAAAAAAAACAAAATAGCTTATAGAATCTCTAGTTTATTTTTGGAAGCTGTGTTTTTAAGCAAAATTGCATTGGGGATCTTTAGCTTAATTTAAATTTTCAAACAAATTGTTTATCTTTGTGTCTTGCCTTTTAAGAAAGAAAATAAAAGTAAACAACTTTTTTTTTAAGGAAACAACAACTTTTAAACATTCAAAAATTTGAATATACATTTTCACATTATTTTTCAAGAAAATGTATCTATTTTAATTTCTTTAATAAATGCTCTAAAAATAGTCTTTAACATTTAATATTTTAATTTTAATTTTAATTTCCTTAACAAATCTTCTAAAAGTAGTCTTTACGATTTTATTTTTTTTTATCTCTCTAAACAAGAAAAACATTGTACATTGTACTTTACAAGTGCAAAATATATATCCAAATCATAACACTCCTTCAATTTCCATTACATAATACATTTTCCTAATCCTAACATCTTCTATTTTCATATTTTCACACTTTTAACAAAGTGATTATAAAATCTGATACAGTTTTGACTTTTTTTTCTTAAGAGTATCTCTATTCCAATCATTTTATGAGACGCTGGAGAACTGATCACAGATATTTATTCCAATTCCAACTGGTTGAGAACTTATCTCTAAATTCACTTCTTCCCACAACCCAAACTTTTCAAAACAGCTTAACTTTCATAATCGATTTTCTTCTCAAAACCTTATTTCTCAATCCAAACAATAATCAATTTTCATTTTCCAAAATTCCAACAACAACAACAACAACAGCCATGGTGTTCAAAGAAGCAGGTTCATCATCCTACTCACTCCCACCCTACCCACGCGAAGACACCCCCCTTCTTACTAAGTCACCCCCCCTCTCCTCCCAATTCAAAACCTGCGCCAACATCTTCATCTCCATCGTCGGCGCCGGCGTTCTCGGTCTCCCTTACTCCTTCAAACGCACCGGCTACCTCACCGGTCTCATCAACCTCTTCACCATCGCTTACCTCACCTACCACTGCATGCTCCTCCTCGTCACCACTCGCCGGAAACTCGAATCCATCACCGGTTTCTCCAAAATCAAATCTTTCGGTGATTTGGGTTTCACCATTTGTGGCCCATTAGGCCGTTTTTCTGTTGACTCCATGATTGTGCTTTCACAAGCTGGGTTTTGTGTCAGCTACCTTATTTTCATTTCTTCAACTTTATCATTTCTCACCGCCGGTGACTCCACCGCTGAAACCGTCCCTATTTTCATCGGTTTAACGGCGAAAAGTTTGTATCTTTGGGGTTGTTTTCCTTTTCAATTAGGGTTGAATTCTATCAAAACTTTGACCCATTTAGCCCCCTTGAGCATTTTTGCTGATGTTGTTGATATTTCTGCTAAGAGTGTTGTTATGGTTGAAGATGTTTTTGTTTTCATGCAAAATAAGCCAAATTTGGAAGCTTTTAAGGGTTTTGGTGTTTTTTTCTATGGTATTGGTGTAGCTGTTTATGCTTTTGAAGGGATTGGAATGGTTTTGCCTTTGGAAAGTGAGACTAAAGATAAGGAGAAATTTGGGAGGGTTTTAGGGTTAGGGATGGGTATGATTTCTATATTATTTGGTGCTTTTGGTGTTTTAGGTTATTTTGCTTTTGGTGAAGAAACTAAGGATATTATTACTAATAATTTAGGTCAAGGTGTGATAGGTGTTATGGTTCAATTAGGGCTTTGTATTAATTTGTTTATTACATTTCCTTTGATGATGAATCCTGTTTATGAGGTTTTTGAGAGAAGGTTTTGCGGTTCTAGGTATTGTTTGTGGGTGAGGTGGTTGTTGGTTTTGGTGGTGAGTTTGGTGGCACTTTTGGTGCCTAATTTTGCTGATTTTTTGTCACTTGTTGGAAGTAGTGTTTGTGTTGTTCTTGGTTTTGTGTTGCCTGCTTTGTTTCATTGTATTGTTTTTAAGGAGGAGTTGGGTTGGAGATGCTTGGTTTCAGATGGGGCAATTATGGTTTTTGGATTTGTTGTTGCTGTTTATGGAACCTATACTTCTGTTTCAGAGATTCTTTCTCCGAAGGCTTGATTGATTTGGAAGAAGAAAAGTTTGAATGATGAAAAACTGTGAATTTTCTTGTGTTTTTGATGAGGGATACTTGGTTGTTTCTTAATTGGGCAGGAATTCTTTTGCATGGGTCATCAATTGAATTTGATGCTGCTCTTAAGTGTTTTTTGTTGATTGAATGATGATTATATGTGATAAAGCTACGAATTCTATTCTTTGTTGTTGTATTTTTTGTAATCTGTAAAAAGTTTTAGGTCTATAATTTGTTGGAATTGAAGGAAATAAAGAAAAAAAGGAACATATATGCAAGTGTATCTTGAACATTTTTGAAAGTTTGAGAAATATTTACATCAATTGCTGTTTGAATTTTTTTTTTCTCTTATTCATAGGCATATCAATATCCTTGTGGCATTGCAAAGAAAAAAATGTTCTATATGGATGTTTGGCATTTAGATTATAGCTTAGCTTATTTTAAGAAGTGCCTGCAGTAGCTTATCAGGACAGATGAGTTTAAGCTATCAACCATTTTATACTACCATAGTATACCATCTGCAGTGCAGTTCAATCCAACGATCCGAAGCATGGCTCTAAAATTGCAACTATATTTCTTAGTACTTCTTGCAATTTAAGCTCTGAATTCAAGCATGGCTCAGAGTTTTCTAGGGGCCAATTTTTCTCAACTTCACGTTTCTAAAATCATAGATGTGTCTATCTTTCCCAAAATTGTATATGTAGTGTTCACGTTTGTAAACACAAGTTAAATTACAACAGGTGAGCTGCTATGTGAAATATCCAAGGTGGAATTCCAAGAGCACTATGAATAAGACTTAGATGAAAAATACACTGTTCAAGATCATGAATTCCATCGCCTACTGCTCTCTAGTTGTCTCCTTTTATAGGCCTCACTTTCTTGACCTAATGGGCCTTTCTTTGGATGTTCAGGCCCATTGATCTTGAGGTCCATATGGCTCATCTGTACCAGGCGCGTGGAGCTGATCAAGTTTCCTTGCACTGCTCGTCCGTACAAGGCGCGTGGAGTCAAGGGTACACAGCTCACGTCATTTGTACACGCAGGACGCGTGGCACGTTATGAGATGCTCTCAAGAGGAGGACCACAATGTTACTTGGACAACGACGTGAGAGAGAGCTAGTGATGTTGATGGCGGAGCTCACATGACTTAGACATTCAAACTGAGCTAAGCAGATGGAGCTCACGTGACCTGAACGATCAAGCTGAGCAGCAGGTGGAGCTCACGTGACCTGAATGTTCAAGCTGAGCTGTACATGTTGAATAGTCAATGTATGTAAGAGTCCACGTGGTATGGTCTTCCATACCAGTCCATGTAGTTTTCTCCTATTGTGTACATCTGAGGTGATAATGATATTTGAGATGTAGAAAGTTCCTCCCTTTTAATGATCATATAAAATGATAAATCGTGGGAAAGAAAATTTGGAGTCATTTAAAAGTACAATTGATCCTGCTCACATAAGTACACAATCCTTGTTTAATTTTCCCAATAGACAATGTCACCATACTATACAACCAAAATACCCGACTAGGGAAAGAAAAACACATGAAGGATGCAAGATAGTAAAGACTTCAAACTCGGGTAATGTGTTGTCAAAATTGGGAATTTTGGGCATCCTGTGTTCATTGTTACAACCTTATTAGAGCTAAGGTTGCTCTACAAGCCATCCAGGTTGTTCAACCCTCATAAAAGATCGGAAGATAGTTTCCGGCTGCTCTACAAAACATCCAGGTTGTACAACCCTCGTAAGATCGGAAGATAGTTTCTAGCTACTCTACAAGCCATCCAAGCTGTACAACCCTCGTAAGATCGGAAGATAGTTTCCGATGGATTTTTAGTAAAAAAACGAAAAAAGTCGATCAGAAGATATATTCTAATAGGTATGTGTCATGGAAAGATATGTTCCACTAAATTGAGGAGGTTTTGAGCGGACACGAGAGCTTATATTTACAGTTTTACAAGTATTAACACTGTTTTTTTCTTTTTGATAAATAAAATGGGGAAAACCCCAAACAAAAACAAAAACTAATAACCAAGGTGGGTGTATTTAGTTTGCATCATCAAATTGATAGGTTCAACTTAGACCAATTTTTTTTACTATTAAATTAAATCAACTCATCAAGATTTATCATGGTCTATCTACACCAAATCTCTATCTCCCACAATTTCATTGCTCTCTCTCCCTCAAGGGATTAGTTTTTTTTTTTTTTTGACAAATCAAGGGATTAGAACTGATAAAAGTGATTTTATATGAAATTAAGTTAATTAATTGATTTTTATTTATTTAAGTTCTAATCCCTCTCTAATAAACATGTTATAATCCCCTGAGGGGGAGAAGGAAAGCAGTGAATATGAGAAATAGAGAGAGGTTTGGTATAGAAGGACCATGATAAACTTTGATGGGTTGATATAGTATAAAAAAATTAGAGTTTTACTTTTTCCACCCTATGCCTTTCCTCGCGCGCCCTATTTTTTTCCATTTTTACCCCTGGTCTGGATTTAGTTTTCCGAAATGCATTGTTACTGTTTTCCAGATTTGTTCGGATTTTAAATCCGGAACGACCATTTTCTAGAATTATTTCATTTTAATCTTTCAAATTTGTAAAATAACTGCAAATATGAATATAAAACAGAAATAAAAAGAACACAAAGGTAAAAGGAAGTCATTTTATTAATATATGAATAATACATTACAAATGTTGAAGCTTTTTACTTAAGAACCTAAAACTATTTCTAGGGGGTAAGCTATACTAGTGGCTCCGGCTGATAGGACATACCAGTAGCTTCACTGTTGGTGGGGAGACAGAGGGGGCACAGGGGCCTCTATGGTCAAACTTACACCCAGACAGACCAACCTCACACCCAGACTAACCACTTCCTTATTGACCGATCATATAGCCCCTGATGGATTTCCAAAGAGGCCTCTTTCTATGAAAGGCCAACGATGGAAACACATCATTGTAGAAGAGGAGAAAGAAGAAGGTGTGAAAATTTTTGAGGAAATGAAGCATATTTATAGGGGAGGGGGATAAAAAGAAGGTGGAAATGGCATTAAATCCAGTCAAAAACGTGTAAAAACACGTTTTTCAACTTGACCACCGTCCAAAATGTTTCAAACGTTTTGTTTATGGTGCAGACCACTGGTCAAAAGCTTCTGGTGCAGTCCGGAAAATATAATCCGAATTACACATATATTCCGGATTTTATATTCGGGAAAAATACGATCATGGCGTGAACCAAAGGGAAACTTGGGACTTTGTGTATGGTGAGGGTTGGTTCGGATTTTAGAATCCGGATTGCTTCAGCATTGGATTCTTTTGTGTGTCCCACATTGCACCGACAATTTTCGTGGTCCACAACGCCCAGATACCTCTATAAATAGGGGTCCCTGTTTTCATTACAAGTAAACTACACCAGAAAAAAATCATGGAATTCCTTGGCTTTAATCCAAACACCAAGATAGCGGTAGTCTACTACAACGGTGGAACACCACCCCATCTGTTTAGGATTCGCAACGATGTCACCCTCTCCGGGCTGAAGGATGAGCTGGATCAAATCAAGCGTCAACTCAACCACAGAGACACGAGGAGGGTGGTCGGTGTTGAATATCGATGTCCATTGTCCGACTCAGCCGGATCTCTTCGCTTCAGCCGGATGAAACTCACAAACGACGACGACGTGAGAACCATGTTCTCTATCTTTGCCCAGGACAGTACTAGAGGACCGATCGAGTTGGATGCTTCGTTGGTTAGATCTACTGAACAAATTCTGAAAATGTTTGCACCGGTCTAGGAACTACGAAGAGGTCAGGGCTCTGTTGGAGGGACCAGAGGAAGGAGTTAGTTTAGATGATCCGTGATAATGTGATATGTGTTGGTGTAAGCCCTAGAGGCCAATAACTTATGTTAAACTCATCTTATGTATCATGACTTTTATTATTGAATAATATATGGCACTCTTTATTATATTTATAATAATGTTAATAAAGTCCCTAGAATAGATAGTTCATGTAATAATATATTAAGTGTGACTTAATCATGAGATTACATTATCATAAAAAACACTATTCTTAAATGTCTTCGTAGTCAAGCTTTAATATGAATTAGGATAATAATAAAGCGTCGAGACTATTATGTATGTAGACTGATGACCGCATCTCATGGGTCATAGATATGAGATATTAAGTATATACATATGTATAAATATTAAGAGTAATATTTATACTGGATTGACCCACTGTGAGAATACTACATAGCATGTTATGAAATTGTCATAAGATATTCTCACAATGATAATAGTGTATATCGTTCTTAGACCTAAAATCACTATGATCCCTAGATGTGGACTCAAGTGCTTTGTTGCCATTCTAACGTTGTCTGTAAAAGGATAACCATAACGCTGGTTGATGGGTACTTGATGAATGATGATGAGGGACATGAGTGTCCTAGATGGGATTTGTCCCTCCTCAAAACAGGAGATATATCTTTAGGCCTCTTGATGAAATATGACTGTAAAACTGCATGGCCATTCCGAACTAAGCTAATATAAGATATTGGACTTATTCGTTACTCAGTATATTTTGGGATCAAGAAATATAAATATTGATCTTTACAAGGGTGACAATATCTATGCCTTGAGATCAATATAGATATAAGGAAAAAGGAGTAATTGTATACATAAATATTATCATGGTAAAGGTTTCGTCAGATCACTTGACATTCTTGTCACTTGGGTAGCAATGATGTATTGCTAGATACCGCTCATTGTTTATAGTATTAAATATTAGATTTAATATTATTGCCAACGTGACTAGAACCTAT
>Ga0228711_1011431_pt1 | contig 11274 bp, 9 predicted proteins | sample MedpolnodulmetaG_2_FD_177996 | JGI IMG/M metagenome (GOLD analysis project Ga0228711, IMG submission 177996) | Root nodule microbial communities from Medicago polymorpha collected in Santa Monica, California, United States - brown nodules | ecosystem: Host-associated > Plants > Roots > Nodule...
ATCTTTTGTTCTTGGAATTCAATAGTGACAATTGTCTTTCTTAATAAAAGTTCTTCTTTTACTTTCTTGTTATTTACTTTATGTTCTTCTTCTTCTCTTCTATGTCTACGATGAACATGAGTGAGTATACTCTTCTTGTCTTGGGATTGTTGGATGTCTAATGACATAATCCTAATCAAACCAAGCCATAAACCCTAATTTTATATAAATCTACTTTCTAATCTATTTCACCGTTTTTATAATGAATTAACAAATGCCAAACTCATAATGCGACAGCGGAGGGTTAGTATTTGTTAATTCATCATCTAAAATATCAATTCATAATGCGATAGCGGAGCTTTGATATTGGAACAAGTGAAATTAGACAAGGGTTGCGAAACATGAGAATAGTCTAGCAAACCTTGAGACATATAAAGTTTCGTTCTTCAAGGATTCTAATACAAATCAACCATGAGAATATGCGTGGTTGCTAGAGGAACATACTCACTGACTTCAAAAGAAGCTTTGATACGCTTAAGAGAAACTTGTCTTTAGAAAGTAGGTCAAATATAAAGTTTAGGTTTAGGGTTTGTTTGTGAAGGGTTTGTTATTATGATGAACCAATAATCCCAATGCGCTTTTTATTATTCTTTTAACAACCCAATCTTTACAACTGAACTTTCTTCTAATCATCTTCTAAAAGTTAATTAAATTGAACAACCCCTGTTGGAACGATACTCTCTTTTTTACTACTTCGGTAGAACCGTACACTTGCGGTTTTACTCATCACCTTGGCATCAAATTTCTTTAGGTAGAGCATGTTATTTAGAATGTAACAGGTGCATCCAAATTGATGAAAGTAAGAGATATTGGGTCTTCTTCCCTTGAAGAGTTCATATGTTGTTTTCTCCAAGATAGGTCTGATATAGATTCTATTTTGGACATAACATGTTGTATTTACTAATTCTGCCCATAAATGTTTAGATAAATTATTTTCATGAATCATGGTTCTTGCCATTTCTTGCAACGTTCTATTCTTTCTAGGAGAAGAGAATTCATGGACAATTCCATGTTTTTCACAAAAAATCTCAAATGGTTCATTTTCAAATTCTCCACCATGATCACTTCTTACTTTTAAAATCTTCATTTCTTTTTCAGACTGAATTTGAGTGCAGAAGTTACTGAATACATCATAAGCATTATACTTACTTCTTAGGAATTTAACCCAAGTCCATCTGCTGTAATCATCAACAATGACTAATCCATATTTACTTCCATATAAGGATGCAGTGTTAACTGGTTCAAATAAATCAATATGAAGTAATTCTAAGGGTCTAGAGGTAGAGACAATGTCTTTTGTTTAAAAAGATGATTTCACAATCTTCCCTTTTTGGCATGCACCACAAAGTGCATCTGAATGATAGTCAATGTTAGGTAGGCCTTTAACAAGTTGTAACTTACTAAGCTTAGATATTAATCTCCAGTTAGCATGTCCCAACCTTCTGTGCCACACCCATTTCTTATCATTCACTGATAGAAGACAAATTACCTTCTGATCAAACAATTCAGAGAAGCTTCTCAGTATCTTGCTTACATGATCAGAAGCTACATAGCTTTTCTTCAGTATTTGAAGTCCAGAAACTAGAGTCTGAAATCTTGAGTACATTTGCTCAATACTTTCATCATCTTTCATTTTGAACAACTCATACTGATGAACAAGCATAAGAGCTTTTGCTTCTCTGACTTTCTTGCTACCTTCATAGTTTGCACAGAGAGAAGCAAACATCGTCTTTGCAGTAGATTTGTCACTCATCTTCATGTATTCTGTTTTTGGTATAGCAGTGACAAGTGATCCTCTGATCTTGTGATGTTTCTTGTAAAGTTTCTTCTGTTCAGGAGTGTGCTTCTTTGTATCAATAGCAGCTCCTTCTACATCAAGGACTAAGTTACCAACTCCATCTTCCAGAATGTCTCATAGTTCTTCATCTAAACCCATGACATAGCTGTAGAAGTTGGTTTTCCACCAAGAAAATTCTTTAGGATCTCTATTAAACTTTGGAACTTTGCAAGATTCAGCTTTCTTGTCACCATAATCATATGGTACAGCAACACCAGATCCAGAAGTGGAGTCTTCAGCAGACATGTTTTTCTCAGATCTTTTTCTTTTACACTGTTAAGTGTTAAGACAACAAACCAAGGCTCTGATACAAATTGAAGGTGAGAAAAACACAAGAAGGGGGTTGAATTGAGTTAGTTTTTCTTCTTTTTCTCCTATTGACGTCAATGATCAAAAGCAGATAGAGTTCAGCTTCTGAAGTGATAATCAGAATCTAATTGTAGCGGATAAAACAGAGAGAGAGAAGAAAGACAAAAAGCAATTATACAGGTTCCTTCCATAAACCGGAAGTAATCCTGTCCCCCTTGCATTTCCAAGGAGAGTTCACTAGGAATATAATATCTGATTACAGCTGCTACACCTAGCAAGAGACTACAAATTACTCAAGCACAACTACAAGAGATTTCCTATGCTCCTGAACACAGTTAAGAGACTTCTAATGCTCAAGCACAATTGCAAGAACCTTCTATTGCTCAAGCACACAAGCAAGAGACTTCTATTCAAACAGAATTACAAGGAGATTTGTTTGAGGTTGAACACTTGATATACAATCAGTGTTGTTCACAATAAAAATCAGATACAGACTCTTTAAGACTCTAGAATTTCTAAGATATGAACTTTGATAAGAAATTCTAAGTGAACTTTAGATGCAGAACAATTTCAACAGAGTTTGGCACTTGTGAATTGTTGTATGAGTCTTGTATATGTGTGTGTCTGCATATCCAAACAATAGGTCTTCACTCCTTTATATAGAGGTGTGAAAGATGCGTTGGAAATTGTCAGCACATCAAAAAGATTTGTTTGAAGCTTGATCAAAAATCACTAATGATCTTTTGCCTGATATGGTTATTGTTCTATGAAGGATCAACTTGAAATCCATTCCAAGTATGAAGGGACACTGGTGCAGGCATAGCTGTTTTTCTTGTCTTGTTGCAGGGAAAAAACAGAGTAGTGGAGATAGTAGTTGTACACTTCGTACAATTGTCCTTTGTCAACTCTCTCCAACGTAAAAGCATCCAATGCCTTCAAATCCATTTGAATTAGCCGTTGCTTTGTCCTTTCAGTTTTCTGCAATGCTAGACGAGATTAAATCATTTCAACAGCCTTTTGAAGCTTTAATTCTCTCAACTTCTGATGATATTCAGCTCCTGATGAAAACTGCTTCTGGTGATCTTGCTTCTGATGAGGTGCTTCTGATGACGTCAGCACTTCAGGAGCACTTTCTCATCAGAACCTCTTTTCTTTAAATGCTTCAAACTTCCTTCTTGTTGATTCCATTGCTCTCATTTGTTCTTTCAGAACCTATGCTTTAAAAATAGAGACTACATTTTTGTCTTTGGTCCTGCACACTTGAACAAATATTAGCATATCCATTTGACAATTTTTAATACCTTGTTATCATCAAAACTCAAAGGGTAATGTTAAACACATTTTGTTCCAACATTTTTTATTTTTTTTAAGTGGGTTTATGGGCTATTGGGTTGGACCTAGTATAAAGAAAGTATATATCGATTGAGCCCGGGTGAGTGCCCGGGCTAGCTGGGTGGTGTCTCCGCCTATGCGCGTGTGCATGTGTGTGTTCATGTCAAAATTGATTCAAAGATGCAATGAATTAGTGTTTTTATTTTTATATATAGTATTGCAATTTTACAAATATTAATCATTTAGATGACTAACATCTCATGCATCACACGAGTGCAAATTCTAGTACATGTGATAATTGCAAGGAATGAACTTTATCTATTAGCTAGTTCTCTCTTATTTCTTGTGAGAACCTAAAGAATTCTATTACTATCTTATTATTTTTAAAAGAATTTTTTGTTTTTTTATTTAAAAAAATTAATCTTATATCTCATCTATAAAAGTTCTTAAGTCATAACATATTTGATTGTGTGTGTGCGCACGCGTGTGCATGCATGCATGCGTGCATGTGTGTTTATGTCAAATTGATTCAAAGATGCAATGAATTAGTGTTTTTATTTTTATATATAGTACTGTAATTTTACAAATATTAATCATTTAGATGACTAACATCTCATGCATCGCACTGGTGCAAATACTTGTACATATGATAATTGTAAGGAATGAACTTTATCTATTAGCTAGTTCTCTCATTATTTCTTGTAAGAACCTAAAGAATTATATTACTTTCTTATTTTTAAAACCGTGTCAACTTTAATTTTTAACTATCTAAAATTCATAATTGGTGATAAGCAAAAACGAAAATGACAATATTTTAGAAACAAAAAAAATACAATTAAACATTTTTTTCGTATTAGATTTAACTTTTCGATATAACATTACATCGAAATGGATGTTAATTACTAAATGCAGTTATCACCTAATTTTTCTAGATCCAACCTTAAAAACACGTATTGAACATTCCCACATCAAATTATGGACAAATAAAATGCGCACACGCAAAGAAAACTTAGCATTTAAAGAAATTGTGGCGTCTACTGTTGAGGGAAATTGTGAACATAGCCATTGAAGTGCAGATCAGAATTGATTCCACTTGTTCAATTGGACCTTTGTTATGTTCCCAATTGTACTTCAACTACAACGTTCTTCAACTTCCAGCGGCTTGTGAGCAATACCGCATGATCTGTATTGGTCACTCAGCCAATGTAGCTGCTAGGGCACCTTCATATCTTAAAGTTGAAGTTGGTCGTCTTCCATGATTTGTGTATTTACCTTTCTAATGATTGTCTTCTCCACTTCCACTGATTGTTTAATTTACTTTTCTTCTTATTATTATCTAATATATAAAAGTGTTTTTTAGTGATCTAATATATAAAAGTTCTTAAATCTCTAAGACAACATTTTGGAGCCAAAAAAGTTGCAAATTGTCTTCATAATTTTTTGTTTTTTTTTAAATTATTCCCATATCTTATTTATTTTTTGTTTTTGTTAAAATGTTCCCATATCTTATTTATAAATTTTTTTAAGTTATAACATATTTGATTGTGAGTTTGCACGCACACACACGTGCAAGCGCGTCAGAGTTTGTGCTTGCGTGCATGTGTGTGTGTGTTTTATCTCAAGATTGACTCAAAGATGTAATGAATTAGGGTTTTCATTGTTATATATGGTACAACAATTTTACAAATATTAATCGTTATATGACTAGCATTTCGTGCATCGCATGGGTCCAAATTCAATACTATATATAAATTGCATGGAATGAACTTTATCTATTAGCTAGTTCCCTCATATTTCATGTAAGAAGCTAAAGAAATCTATTACTTTCTCATTTTTAAAACCGTGTCAACTTTAATTTTTAGCTATCTGAAATTGATAACTGGTGAAGTAAAAACGAAAATTACAATATTTTAGAAACAAGTAAAATACAATTAAGCATTTTTTGCATTAGATTTAACTTTTTGATATAATATAAGATTAAAATGGATGTTAGTTACTGCATATAGTTATCACCTTTTTTTTTTCCAGGTACAACCTTAAAAACACGTATTAAGCACTCTCACATCAAATTATGGGCAAAGAAATTGTACACACGCAAAACAAACATACCATTTAAAGAAAAGCACAGTTCTATATATTGGACCATATCTTCATTACTTTCTCTACAATTTGATAAGAAAAGAAAATTGATATGGTGAAAAATACGATGTTTGCTTTAATTCTTATGATAATTTTTGTTGTTGTGGCGTCTACTGTTGAGGGAAATGGTGAACATAATCGTTGAAGTGCAGATCAGAATCATTTCCACTTGTTCAACCAAGCCATTGTATATCACATATTTATTTATTTCCTTTCTTTCCTTTGAGAGTGTATCATAATAAATATGTTCCTTTTGTAGCATATTGTTGAACTATATGGCAAGATAAATACGAAGCTAGAGGGGGGGTAAATAGCGCATTTGAATTTTTTTTTTGGAGATTTAGTGAAAATTGATTTTAACAAATAAACTATTGGAGTTGCGCTCAAATTATCACAATCAATGAATCGAAAAGACAATATGTAAGTAATAAGATTTGATCTTAGAATTGAGGGGTTCAATAAACAAATCTTATTAACAATCAAACTTTAATCAACCTTGAACAATATACAAAACTTATAACAATTTCAAACCAAACCTATATGAACAAATATACTATGCTATCAAATTAAAACACAATACAAGTGAGATTGAATAATTGAATTGATGTTGCAATCAATTGATCTAAGTGAAGTGTTCAAACCCAATTCAATGAATAGGTCAATTTTCAATTAAAACAACTTAGATCAACACTAGCAATTAAAGAAAGTTGATTTTGAATTTTATTGGCAAATTTAATGAAGGCATCAAAGGTGTCATCCTTTCTAGACAAAAATAATGTCCAAGTAAATCTAGAGAAGTCATCAACGATAACAAACCCGTAATAGTTTCCATCAAGACTTCTTGTCCTTGAAGGGCCAAAAAGGTCAAGGTGGAGAAGCTCTAGAGGTTTTGAAGTAGAAACAACCTTTTTGGGTTTAAAAGACACTCTAGTTTGCTTCCCCTTTTGACAAGCATCACATTATCTGTCTTTTTCAAATTTTATTTTAGGTAATCCGACAACTAGATCTTTGGACACAATTTTGTTTAGCAAATCAAAGTGGACATGACTAAGACGTCTATGCCATAACCAAGAATCCTCATTTTTGGCTATGAGACACTTAGCACCACTTGATGATACATCATCTAAATCAAGAACATATACATTATTAACACGCAAACCCTTAAATATAACATCCTTGTCATCCTTGTGTTCAATTATGCAACATTGGGTATTAAAAGTAATTGTGAACCCGTTGTCACAAAATTGACTTATGCTAAGAAGGTTATGTTTAAGCCCATCAACTAACATGACGTCTTTTATGGTGGTTGTGGAGGGATTTCCCACAACACCCTTACCAAGAATCTTACCCTTATTATTGTCACCATAGGAGACATAGCCTCGTTCCTTTCTTGTGAAGTCAATGAACATTGAGGTGTCCCTGGTCATATGCCTTGAGCAATCGCTGTCTAAATACCACTTTCTTTGCGAGGTTGCAAGGCATTCCTCAATTATTTTCTTCCTTTGTCCCATGAAGCATAGTTGGGAAATTTCATCACTTTCGGAGTCGCTTTTTGTAGATGATTCTTCATCGTCTTCCCATGCAATATAGGCTCTCCTTCCTTTAGACTTGTCATATGAACCTCTTTTTCCTTTGGACTTGATCAACTCGGGACACTCACTTCTTAGGTGACCAATCTTGCCACACCCAAAACAACTTAGGCCACTTTCCTCTTTATCATTTTCTCCTTTTTCTTGTGACTTTCTAGAGGCTTTATCACTACGTCTTAATCCATGCCTTTTAATGTAGCGATTAAAGCGTTTCACAAAGAGTACCATGTCTTCTTCATTTTGCAATTCTCCTCCAGAGTCGCCTTCACTAGAGATAGAAGAACTTTCCTTGGTCGAAGAGGCTTTAAACACAACCGGTTTCTTATCTTTCAACTTGCCCCCTTCCTCACTAGATTTAAAACGATTAATCTCATGCTCGTGTTCCTTTAGTTTGCCAAAGAGAGTGATCATACTAATAGCATTGAGATTTCGTGATTCCTTGATAGCGGTAACTTTAGGCTGCCATTCCTTTGTCATACATCTCAAAATTTTATTAGTGCAATCTTGGTTTGAAATTGTTTTACCAAGGTTTTGCAACTTGTTTACAATGTGACTGAATCTCATTTGCATGGAAGAGATTGTTTCACCATCTTTCATGCAAAAAAGCTCATATTGTTGGACAAGGGTATTAACTTTCGATTCCTTCGTGAAGGGTTTCCAATGCATCCCACATATCTTTGGAAGTCTTACAATGAGACACAGAATGATACTCATTAACCCCAAGAGAGGAGATGAGAATATTTCGTGCCTTCAAATCATATTGGACTTTCTTTTTGTCATCATCGCTCCAATCGGCTTTAGACTTATCTTGTGCTATACCGTTGGTAACAACTTGCAGTTGAAACCGCCCGTTGGCCACGGCGTCCCACACATCCATATCCCCTGATTGGATGTGAACACTCATGCATTCTTTCCAATAGCCATAATTTTCTCCATCGAAAATAGGTGCCATATTGTACGCCCCCTTGGGCTCCTTACTAGCCATATGGATCAAGTCTTCCGGTAGTTAGCCATAAAAAGAGACCAAGCTCTATGATACCACTTGTTGAACTATATGGCTAGATTAATACCAAGCTAGAGGGGGTGAATAGCGCGTTTGAAAAAATTTCCGGAGATTTAGTGAAAATTGATTTTAACAAATAGACTATTAGAGTTGCGCTCGAATTATCACAATCAATGAATCGAAAAGATAATATGTGAGTAATAAGATTTGATCTTAGAATTGAGGGGTTCAATAAACAAGTCTTATTAACAATTAAACTTGAACAATATACAAAACTGATAACAATTTCAAACCAAACCTATATGAACAAATATACTATGCTATCAAATTAAAACACAATACAAGTGAGATTGAATAATTGAATTGATGTTGCAATCAATTGATCTAAGTGAAGTGTTCAAACCCAATTCAATGAATTGGTCAATTTTCAATTAAAACAACTTAGATGAACACTAGCAATTAATCAATCAATCACATGCAATATCAAAATGTAAAAGGATAGGGAAAGAGAGAGAACACCGATGTTTATAGTAGTTCACCCTTTTTCGTCCTCGCTAAGGGATATGTCTACTCTACTTGATGAAGTACGCCTTCACCAAGGTCATCCACTATGTATGAAGAGTTGATTATAATGTTTACAAGAGTTCCTTCAAATTAAAGCCCTAATTCTTCAACTCCTATTTAAAACAAACTCCCCCAAACTTCAAGTACCCCTTGAATTTGGTGCTCCTTGAATCTTAGGATCCTTGAATTACCCGTGCACTCCTTCGATCTCTTCACTCGAGTCTTCAATGCGACGTCCTATAAACAAACCCCCTTCGACTTCAACAACGGTTAGAAAGAGCCCCAAATCCTTTGGAGGTGTAATGAGATTATTCACTTCCTTTGAAGACTTGATTAAGCCCAATAAATCTTCTTGTGAGAACCAAATTACAATCCCTACTAGTACCCTAAAGAATCTACACACTCAAAGGCAAAGTGATTCTAAGAAAAAGTGTTTGATCTTGGAGAATGTATGAGCAATAAGTTTTTGAGACCTAGAGAGAATAGATGCAAATGATTCAATAATTTTGGAAAAGAGGAGAGGAGTGTATATATAGTGAGGGATGAAAAGACTCAATTTTCGCACAAATTTAACAAATTGAATCGATTCACTAAATGTTTGAATCGATTCAGACAGCAAAAAGACCGACCAGAAAAGTATGAAGGATGATACGATTCAAATCATATTTGAGTCGATTCAAGTGTACCCAGGATGAAGATTGATACAATTCAAACTTCGTATGAATCGATTCAAGACAAGTTAGAGAATTTTGTGAGATGATTCAAAAATAGAAAAGAGACGATGCATACATGAATCGATTCAAATAGATGTGAATCGATTCACATGAAGTCAGAGACTTTATTGAATCGATTCAGACTGTGATGAGTCGATTCAAACTGATTCAAAGATGATTTTTGACCCTTTTTCAAATTACACAAAACAACAAGAACAAACCACATAGATTCCAGGGTGCTTTAACATGCTACAATCATCAAGGCGATAAACTAAGCTAAACTAAGCTAAGGAACATCATCAAAAACAAATGAACTAAACAATGTAGTCTTCACATATGACTCTTGATCCGTTTGGTTCGAGAATTAGGAGGGGAGGAGAGGAGAGGAGAGGAGAGATATTTTAATTAAAAATGTGTTTGGTTCACAAGGGGAGGGATTTTAAAATTATTGTATTGTTTTACCCTTAAACTTAATTAAATAACAATGTAATCGATAACAACACGATGTAGACGATCAAATAATATATTAGTAATAGGGTTGTTACAAGTATTAATAAAAGTTGTTACAAGGAAAAGTTGTTAATAATATGGAATAAAAGTTGTTACAAGGATAATATTGAGATTTTAAATTAATCTGAGGATAATTTTGGATGTGCAATAAAATTTGTTCCCCTCCCCTCCCCTCTCCTTCTAAAAATTGAACTAAACACTTCAAATTAAAAATCTCCCCTCCCCTCCCCTCCAAAACTCTCGAACCAAATGGACCCTAAATGCCACGATCTTTGTACCCATGATTAACTATAACTTCCAATTTGTCTTGCTTGGGCTAACTTTGCCGTGGAATACATAAGGAGAGGAGATGGACTTTGTTCTTAGAATGTTCTTGAAAACATTTGCTTGCTTTGTAACCTATCTTTAAAATTCAGTCAAGAACACAAGCTAAATAACAAATAATCTCGTAATTCTTTTAAATATAATTTAAATATTTTGTTATCATTAAAACAATTTAAGATGTATTTTTAGAATTTATCTCACCATATATGTGCACCAAATTACACCATAAATAGTTTGACCTTGATTGGCTGACTTATCCACACAACGATTCCTTCTCGGAAGATATGAGAACAAATTGTTTGAAGAACGGAATGTAAGCAATTATGCCAACAATTTCTCAAACGATATGGAATAAAATTAGAACTATTGAAAACTTGAACAAAATTAGTAGAATCACTCTCAAGCCAAAGTTGTATCCATACATGCGTTGCTGCAAACTCCATAGTGAAAAGTAGTTATTATCAACATATCTAAGTCAGATGAATCGATTAGTTTATGATGATACAGATCACGTACAAAGTGATTAGTTTTTGATGGTGCAAATCGCATAAAATAAAAAAGTAGTTTATGAGATCCTGATGACGGAGCATCATATGACATTTTAGGCTATTTTTTAGTTTATTTTCTTTGCATTTGAAGACAAATACAAGGTCATCTAGAGGAGTTGTCAATGGTTTGAGGAACATTTTGTATTGTTTTCATTCGGGTTGTTGTAATTCACTTTTATCCTAAATCATGCAACTACATAGGTGTTTTAAGTCATTTAAGTGAGAAATCATGTAAATCGACAAAACAAGACATTGTTGGAACAAAATGTGTTTAACATACATTACCCTTTAGAGTTTTGATGATAACAAGGTATTAAAAATTGTCAATTGGATATGCTAATATTTGTTCAAGTGTACAGGACCATAG
>Ga0228711_1011438_pt1 | contig 11266 bp, 2 predicted proteins | sample MedpolnodulmetaG_2_FD_177996 | JGI IMG/M metagenome (GOLD analysis project Ga0228711, IMG submission 177996) | Root nodule microbial communities from Medicago polymorpha collected in Santa Monica, California, United States - brown nodules | ecosystem: Host-associated > Plants > Roots > Nodule...
ATTCACGACATTAATGATTTATAAAATATAATAGAAAATATATCATGTATTTTTTTTTTTTTATCATTTCCACTTCAAAGTCATCGATTCAACCAATTTTATGAAAATGTGAATCTTTTTTTTTTCTTGTCAATCGACTGATTATAAAGTTGAAAAAAAGAAAAGAAAAATAGAATATAATTACCAAAAGAAAATATAAAATATAAAAATATTAAAAGTAAAATAGCAACACAAGAAATGTTAACCAAAGAGTAATAAATAGATAGAAAAAGTTGAAATTGAGAGATTAAAATAAAAGAAAAGGGGGGTGAAATTGGTTAGATTTAAACTTGGTAATAGAAATCCTTCGTATGTATTCTAATTGATACGTGATGCATTTTTTCTTTTCTCTTGATTGACTTCCATGTTCAAACTAAAGATCTAGTAAAAAAACAACGAACATATAAACACGAAAAGAAAATTTAAAAGAGAATATGAATAAGAAAACAACAACATACGAAATCACAATAAAAAATAACCTAAGAATAAGAAATGTTAAACAAACAACAAAACATTAAAAATAATAAGAAATAAAAAAAATAAAAGAAAAGAGAACGGGGTTGAAATCAATGAGTTATTATGGGAGAAAGAGATAGATGAAAATAATGAAAAACAAATAGTCTATATATAGGAAAAAAAATCATATCATGATCCATTTTGATTGGCTCATGAAAAACAAATGAGTCATGATCCTCTTTTTATTGGTTGATATAAAATAAATGTGGCATAATCCATTTTGATTGGATAATAAGAAAACATAATGAGATGGAGAATATAAACTTGTCACGTGTACTATCAAAATAAAATAAGGGAAATGTTTGATAGAGATAGAGATTATAGTTATATTATATTATTTTCAACATCCAATTTATTTTAAAGTATTATGTTAAGTGGCACATAAATGAAATGATAATAATAATTTAAGAACTTACATATGTAAGTAATGGAGTCGGGTTCAACCCTCAGTCATAATGTTCGGCTAACAATTTCAGAAATCCATTGTTTTATATAATCGGAAACGAAAGTTTATATACACAAAAAGGTTTATTACTTCATATCTACTCCAAAAAGGTTTATTACTCCATATAACCATTTGTTTTATATCCGTTTTTTTAAACTAAAAAGGATTATTATTTTAAGGGGAATTAAAAAGAATTATTATTAATTGTAATAAAAAAAAGAATTATTATTAATGAATTTTTTTATCCAAATTTGATTGTTACAAAATAATGGAAGGACGTTCCTCCATCCAAATCCTATTGAGCTCTATCAAAGGATATTGGGCCAAATTATCTTCTTCAACTATAGTTTGTTCATGTGATCCCCTCCATGTTATCAAAAACTTTCTTATTCCTAGCATACCAATTATCGTATATGGAAGAGACATAAGCTACGCTATCTTCCCCTAAATTGTTGATCATGTAACTTAACCGAACCTTAAACTGCATATAATCATCAACAGGACATTTTATAGACAATTTAGAGCCAACTAGGCTTTCATCGCTCTAGGACACATCATAAAAGCATGATTTATGGTCTTGGCTTTACCGTAACCTCTTGGACACGTTATGGGATAGAAAAAGATAAAAAGGCTATATGTAAGAATTATTTCCACAACTTATTTAATGAATGATGTGAGATTTTATTAGACTATAACAAGTTAGACATTAGAGAGAAGGATCAAAATTATACCTTATATCGTCGCATTTAAGAACATGAGATAAAAAAAAACATTGAAAAGGATGGGTAATGCTAAGACACTTAGGCCATATAGTATAACAAATGAAGTGTGGAAAAGTCTTATAAATAGAGGCAAAGAAAATGATGGGTAATGCTTGTTAACAAAATTCCGAGGTCAACGAAACTGTTGAACAAGTGGAGAATACACACTTTAATTTTGATCTATAAGAACATGGGGTATATATAAAATTGTGCAAATTATATGGAGATTAAACTTATGAGTCATACCTCGAAATTATGAAAAATAGTGACATAGCAAAGATTAAAAAAATAGACTCAAGTTATTGAAAATCAATTTGATTTTATGTTAGAGAGATCGACCATAGAAGCTATCTACTTGCTATAGTGTGTGATGAAACGACATTGGATGGACAAAAAAAATGCACTTAGTTTTTATTAATATGCACCAAGACAAGACATATTTGTCGAAAATCCTATAGAAGAAAAAGGTTAGGATTGATATTTATTTTTTAAACTAAAAATCAAATTTTATATAAGTGGAAATAAGTACAAATGATACTGCGGGTTTAAAGAGGGCTGACTAAATTATTTTATGAGTTGTCCAATAACAAAGCTCGTTAAAAATATGCATGAAGGTACAATAAAAATATGGCATGAAGGTACAATAAGTCAGGTCCAAGTCCACCAAGGTGACCACCTCGTCTCTTAGCATGGTGCAACACAAAGTCTTCCTAAAAATTGAAATTTGGAGTGAATCACCTTCACAATCCTTCACCGCACACACCACTAAGTCCTTCCACCAACGCGACACACAATTCATTTTACAAAAAAATTGATACATCTGGACCAACACGACACAATCACCATGTTTAACAATCCACAAAGAACCCCTCTCAACTAATAACCTTCATCTCCACTTTGCAAAAAGAGCTAGATTCATTTACCCTAAATCTTTAATACCTAGCCCTCCATCTTTTTTCGGCCTACACGCTTGTTCCCACTTTTTTCGGCCTATTTTTCGGTTCTACCCCTCCCATAAGAATTTTCTCTCAATCCGCATTGTCACATTAGTGCTACTCTCTCTATTCATCATGTTGATTAAGAAATGCCACATCACCTTTTGTTTGCCACATCAATTTCTGTATGTCAAATCACATTATTTTTGTAACATAAAATTAACATTCGGGCAAAAGGCGATGGTTTCTTATTTTGCGAGAATCAAATTCAAACTAAAAAAATTATCGGGATTAAAAACCCAAAACTCATGTATTTGTGACCACTCATATTTTTTTTTTTTTTGACAGTAAAACATACTTCATTCCATAAAACACATAACATTATAAAGGGCTAATGTTAATATTGAAAGGGCATTCCCCAACAATTTCAAAGAGTAAATTCTAGAGAGGCAGTCTACTAAATCATGATGTAAATTACACATACTGTTTGCAGAGAAATGTAAGGACTTATACAACACACGTAAAACACAAAGTCACACACAAACACACAAACACTAAAGCATAAATCGAACAAAATGAAATAGATCAAACAACAAATCAACAATGGAGGCTTTGATGGTGGGCAACATAGATCTGGATCTGATGGCACAATAGACTTCAGTGTAGTGGAGGAAATGGGGACCACTCATATGCTTAAACCAAACAAATAAACTTATATTTTAGAAACTTTTTTTCTTTAGTAATTTCTTTATACGAATCCTTAAAGCAGCAGCATCACATATAGATCAACAAACCCCAACTAGGTAAAAAAAAATTGGTGTGTGGATGGAGAGAGATAGTTAACGGCATCTCTGACGGAGTAGGACGGAAAGCAAGGGTCCCCACTAGCCAACATGAAACAGCGTTAACGATAAAAAGCATAGACATTTATAACAAACCCTTGAGAAACTTTCTGCAATTTGGCAAAGACCATACCATTATAGGAAATGCACCTCTCAACTTTATCTTTCTAATTTCATTGCACGCCAAGACTTATCTATAGAGAGGGTAGGAAGTAGGAAGGAGACATAAATCAAACATAGTAAACTTGAAAACCAGGTGAAGAAATATATAGATAGCTAGGTATAGGTTATCTATGGCTCGAGGAAAGATCCAGATCAAGAGAATAGAGAACACAACGAACCGACAAGTAACTTACTCAAAACGAAGGAATGGTCTTTTCAAGAAGGCGAATGAGCTCACTGTTCTTTGTGATGCTAAGGTTTCTATTATTATGTTTTCCAGCACTGGCAAGCTTCATGAATACATTAGCCCCTCTGCCTCGTATGTTTCTTTCTCTAACCCTAGCTTCTCTATTTATCTAGATTTATATTTATATTATTATTATTGTTTTGTTTTTTTTCCAGAACAAAGCAGTTTTTCGATCAGTATCAGATGACTGTAGGAATTGATCTTTGGAACTCTCATTATGAGGTTAGATCCATTTTCCTTTTTCTTTTAATTTGTTTCATTATATTTTATTTAATTAGTTTGTCTTGTTCCTTAGAATATGCAAGAGAACTTGAAGAAACTGAAAGATGTCAATAGGAATCTTCGCAAGGAGATTAGGTATACAAGTATATTACAAATTTCTTTGGTGATTTATATATATATTGATCCCTAAATCCTATATATAAATATGCATATGTGTGTGTGTGTGTTGTACTACTAGGCAGAGGATGGGGGAATGTCTGAATGATCTGAGCATGGAAGAGCTGAGGCTTCTTGAGGATGAAATGGACAAAGCTGCCAAGGCTATTCGTGAGCGTAAGGTTATATTAAATTAAATTAAACTACTACTTCATTTATATATAGGTTTCATCACACACACATAAATTAAGGAACAGATGCTATAGCTTGAGCTTCTGATCCAGAGAAAATTAAGTTGAAATTTTATAAAATAGTTAACAAATCGCAGTGTGTCTAACTTCCCTCGTTATCTAATAAATTTTAATGTTAAAAAAAAATTGCAGTGTATTTTTTTTCTTGAGAGCACCAAATTGCCCATGTTCTTTTCACAAAATGGACTTTTAGGACTAATTATCATGTTCATCCTTTCATAATCTGTTTTTATTTTACGGAATAATCTAGTTAAATTTTGCCTTGTAGCTAATTTGGAATTATATTTGTCTGCTTTAAAGAAAGAGTACCTTTCTGAAGAGTTCTGCAGTTTAATTTTTTTTGAGTTATTTAAAATTTACCGTTGCAATTTGTGTTTTAAAATTGTTTCTCTTCTATATAAGTAAAATGTATCAATTAGAGTACCGATGATACTCTAAACCCATTACAACAAAAGTGGCCATTCAACTAAACAATTGAGTTTAAGTGTTTAAAAAACTTCACCGATAACGAATCGTTGGAGAATCCGAGTTCGATTTTTGGATGAAACACTTTTTGGTCATCTCCTTCCTTTGTCATGATATGAATAATTAATAGCACTATTGCTACTATAAAATCGATAATATTAAGTCAATTTGTTATCATGAACCAAAACCAAAAAAGAAAAAGCTTTGTAAGAATATGAAGAGCACCACTGTCTCCTTCCTTTGCCATGATATGAATAATTAATAGCATTATTGCTACTAAAATAGATAATATTAAGTCAATTTGTTATCATATAAACAATAAACTATTTTCATAAAATATATTGGAGAAGGGAATCTAGAAAAGAATGGATCCTCTCATATGTAATTTACACAAGAGAGAATAAATGGTGATCTCTCACCATTCAAACACACAACACATCTAAATTTCTCTCTTTATGAATGGTAAGAGATTATACTTTACCGTCTCATGTTTAAATTACACATGAGAGGATCAATTTCATTCGCGAGCTTATGAAAGCAAGTTGAAATCAGATTATATACATGTCATTACATATGGGTGAATATAGATAACACCAACCAACATGACCTTATCTCAGTACCAAGCAAGACTTTTTTAAAAAAAATAGGCTAAGCAAAGACTTTTTAGAAACTCATTAAGAGGTTAGATTAAAAGTCATTGAAAAGCTTTTTTAGGTGTTGGTAGATGAAATGACAATAATCATTAAAAATCCATACACACAAGTAAAAGAGTTAGAGTCCAAATCCCAATCACGATATTGAGCTAAGCTATTTCGAAATTTCACCAAGTGAATTAGACTTGTGGTCATGTGACATACTTCAATTATATAAATCATATTTTTTATTACTACTAACTACTATCATGTTTTGTGTTGTGTCAAATCATACGTTAACTTTTTATGTAATTTAAACATATTTCATTTGCATCAATTTTTGTCATATTCAAGGGATTATGATAAAGTAGAGTTCAAATATAATGTCATATAAAAATTTATATCATCTAAAATTTCAAGTTAAATCTCGAAATAAACTTTGATATCATAAATGGTTATCTTGTCAATCCATGTGTTTATTTTTATCTTGTTAGTATATTTATGAAAGTCTTCATTACACATGTTAAAAAAATGCCGCTTTTATTCATAAAGAAAATAGTGAAGTAGAGCTTTATAAAGGTCTGAGTTGGGCTTAAAAAATGAGTATATGATAAATAATAGGTTAGACTCAGACCTAACATTATCAGATAATTATAGAATCATATCTTGCATGATATTATAGCTTAGCTCATTCCCACCCACACACCCTTACATCTACGATTGGACATTTGAAGTGTGATTATTGGCATGATAGGGGTGACCTAATACTCCCTCCAGATCCATTAATTATTCAATGAACCTAAAAAAGGAATCTTTTCTTATATTTGAGACCGGAGGGAGTATATATCTAGGGCGTTCAAAAAAAATTTATTTGGTGAAAAGTATGCCAACATTCGGCTCAGAATTGGGCAGCCAAATTCCCTCTTGCATTCATTTGCCAATGATGATAATATTTTTTGAGGATTACTCAATTGGCCCCTTCATTTGTTCAACCTACCGGGTCACAACTTTCAATAGGCATTTTGTCCATTTGTCAAAAAAAAAATAGGCATTTTGTCCAGAAATTGTGAGTGGTTGATGGGGCTCAAGAGTAATCACCTTGATTTGCCACATTCAAGGCATCATGCAATTGGCAAATCCACAACTAACTTCGATTCTTTTTTGGATGATCACAATTCACAGAAAATTACCAAAAATCAGAGAATAAGAACATTGAAATATATAATACCATGTCCATGATAGTAACATGAGATGGGCATGGGGAGTACCAAAATTGGGGGATCCCCCCAATCCTGTTGTAAATTGTGATTTCATTCTGCTCATCACACACAGCTTAATTTGTGTCTGTCATGCAATGTTTTAAATTGAGAAAGGACCACACAGTACTGGTCCACTGCAAGAACCATTGCAAACTACTGAATTTCTATTAATTCTGTACTGGGCTAATAATTCTTTGGTTCTTATTTTAATTCATTTTATCTATAAATTACAGGTGTTCAGTTCAAATTGTTGGTTCTGCAGTATATTCCACAAAATCAAATTGTTTTCTCCATTAATTTTCAGTTAGCATAGACTTTTGGCCGATGCTAATTAATTGCTAATACCAATTTTTCTAGTAGCGGCAAATCCTCTATATGTGTCCCCTTCTCCAGTTTTTTACTTAAATAGAATGAAAGCATGCAGTTAAATAGTTTTACTCTACATATCCTTGTCCAATCAATTTGTCTCAAGTGTAAATTCTGCATAAACCTCTCACCTTGTTAATTTGTTGTGCAATTTGAAGATTTTGAACTTACTATATATACCATGCTAACGAGTTTCTTATGACAATGGATTACAGTATAAGGTGATAACAAATCAGATTGACACCCAAAGGAAGAAGGTAAAATTGGTTAACTTATTTCTTCTTCTTAGGTAGTTAATTGATATTTTATTTGATAGTGAAATTTCTCTTTCTTTCTTTTTTGTAGTTTAACAATGAGAGAGAGGTGCACAGCAGACTCCTGCGTGACTTGGTATGTATCATGCATGCTTATAACTTAGAATTACATATATGTAGTATATACTATATAGCTAACTTTATAATTGATTGATTTAATAAGGATGCAAGAGCAGAAGATCCACGTTTTGAAATGATGGACAATGGAGGGGAGTATGAGTCTGTGATTGGATTCTCAAATTTAGGTCCACGCATGTTTGCATTGAGCTTACAGCCTACTCATCCTAACCCTCATAATGGAGGAGCATCAGCTGCCTCGGATCTCACCACTTACCCTTTACTTTTTTAGTTACTTCTCTCAGTCAGAGCAACAAATACCACAATCACTTTCCAACAATAATATGATACTATGACTAATTATATATCACGTACTGTTTAAGATATATATATATATATATATATATATGCACTCAATCTCATTCTGTTTTCAGTTAATTGTATGTATCTTTATAAACATGATCATCTTAAATATCTTCGATCAAAACACATGTAATGTATGATTTAAATCGTAACTGATCATTAAATGTTAACTGTACTCCAGAGATATAACATGATGTGATGTATGCTTTTGTTGAGTGTTGAGGATGCTTAGCAATTACCATGGCAGCTACTTCATTCACAATGTAGTTTTTTCCTTAACTTTGACACACTCGTCCACATCTATGACTTTGTTTGCTTTTAGAAAGAATTATAAGGGGTAAAATGTGAGTATATATTAATAAGACCACTTTACAACAGTAATTTAGAATTAACCTTAAAATGTTGGATTTTCAAAACCAGCTGAATGTCCCACTTTTGTCTTGTTATTTTTGAAAATATTTAGTTGATTTTATATATTTTTTAAGGTAAATTATGCGTCCGTTTGTTATAGTTTTTTTAAGAAAAAAAATCACTTATTTTAAAAAAATAATCACTTTTATGAGTATTGTATCCATTTGTTACAAAGTTTTAAAAAAAATCAGAATCTAAAAATAATCTAAAAACAACTTCAAATGAGAAGCTGTTACGAGCAGCTTAAAATAAAATAGATTTTTTTTAGAGGAGAGAAAAAATATAATTTAAAAGATTGAACTAATTTTGTAACAAATTTTTTTTTTTTATATATTTGTATCCAAACAAATTAGATTATTTGTTTAAAAAAAGTGATTTTTATCACAGTAAACAAACGCAAAATAGACTCTAATTTTTCATATAATCTCTAAAATATAATTTCTAAATTATTTTATATCAAAATCACTTTTATTTTAATTCGTAACAAACGGACCATATACATTAAAGAGATTAGAAGAGGCACTCTAGTCCATACAACAAAATTACTCCTTATAGGCAATACAATAATCTCTTGGTCTTGGATTAGTACATCATTCAAAGAAGAGATCAACGAGAATTTGACAAGAAATCAAACATATCCTGCAAAACATGATTCGATTACGACACTCTTGAAATATGGTTGGACTGATACTTACGACACTCTTTGGCCGTTGAAAATTATCAATTTTCTTGTATTGCAAAAAAAAATTATGTCCTTCTTTTATATGGAACATTGTTCTTGTGAACATCACAAATCCGACCGCATACATGGATACGGTTTAGTAAATAGCAATACACTCAAAATAATTGTTAATGTGACGAAGAGAGAAAGACGTTAATTTTAAAGAAACACAATCCTATAAGTTACTAGTGTATTTACCTGGCGTTGTCCGGGTTACACATATCGAAGAAAAAAAAATTATGTATGATATCCGTAAATAAAATTTATCATGAATCGTTACGGGACGAATGTCTTAATAGGTACACACGAATAGAATAAAATATACCATATTATAAATACTCGTAAATTTATAGATGCATAAAATTAACTGAATTTAGTAAAAATATTAACCCATAGAATAAAATTATCTTTTTTTAAGTTTTCAGGATTCACATTAATCCATACCCGTTATTAAATTAATAAAATTATACAATTGTTGTGTTACCTGTAAAATTATCTTCTCTTCATGAAACAAAATATAACTGAATTTCTTAATTAATGATTTTTGTTTGATTAGTAATTTGTGAATACCTGGTTTGAAGTTGTTGAACTTTAGGAATAAAAACGTTAATTATTAGTTTTGAATTATTCCATGGTGTGTTTAATACTCTCATTTTTCCTAAAAGTCCAAAATAAAATAAAAATTAAACATTTTCAAACAATTTTTAATATACACAATAAACTTTAATTTAAAACATGCAAGAATTTCTTAAGGAAAATACATCTATATAATTTAAACTTAGCCAATTACAATATCAAAATAATTGGTATATCTGTATTTTCAGATATAAAGCTAATAAGTTGATTTGCATATTCTTCTCGTGCACATGAGTTTCTCCCCTCCTATGCAAATAGATTAAATTATAAATTACATAAGCTTATGAAAGTGGAACAAAAACATTAAATAAAATTTTCTCAAGATCATCCAACTGCAGAGGCATGTAATTGGTTGATTGGACACCGCTTTTGTATTCTGTGAGTTCTCCCTTTACAACTAATACTCCAATAATATCTTTAAAAATATATAAAAGGTGAAGTTAATATCCAATATCCATTGCAATAAAAAAAACTATAACAAATACATAGGCAATAGATATAAAAATTAACTCCTTAAAAAAATATCAATTAGGTGTGAATATTCATTCTTAGCTTTAAGTTTTTTTTTATCATAAGACGTGAATTTGAATACATAAAAAGTAACAATTGAATCATCAAACCGGTTCCACAGTGGTCATGTAATTAAAAACATAGTCTATAGTCATGGAAAGTTGGCTTAAATTTACACCTGTTCTTAGAAACTGAGATATTTGTTATCTCGTAACACATTCCCTCAACCAACATAAATTGATATTTTGTCACTTTGTCACTCCACACAATGCATTGAATTTTGCTCCCTTGGAATATTAGAAACAACAAAAGTCAACAAAAAATATGAATAACCATACATACGAATGTTCTAAAAACAATAATAAAACTTAACAAATAAAACTCGTAAAGATTAATTATCAAATAAAATAATTTTGTCGCGTCATTTTTTGGAGGTCAAGCTATTTTATTAGCATAGACTCACTAATTTTTTCACGACTGAACATTTGTTTTTTTTTTTTAAGAAAAGGGGAAAAAAGTTCAAACTACCCCTTTGAAAAGGTTTAGGGCTCGGGGGTTAGTTATATTTAGGGAAGGTATTAACACCCTAAATATCTATAGTATTCTATGGGAACCTCTTGATTTTATTCAACTTTTGTGCTATAACTTGCTTGCTTTTTTTTTTGTTTAAAAGAAGGAATTAAAAATGATAAAGGAGAAGAGACCTATTTATCTACATTTTTTATTGATTTGGAAGGACTAGGTCCTTTGCCTACGTACCCGTGAGGGATCAAAACCTCGTAGTTCGGGGTAGAAATTGACGTTTGATTGGTTGTGTGTTTTTTATTAGTTTTTTGAAAAAAGTTTTAAAATAAAAAGCCAAGTGGCAAATATGAATTGGTTGGTATTTTTTAATTTGAAAGAAAATAGACTTAAAGTATGATTAAATGGATTGAAATTTGATTAAGAAAGAAATA
>Ga0228711_1011440_pt1 | contig 11264 bp, 6 predicted proteins | sample MedpolnodulmetaG_2_FD_177996 | JGI IMG/M metagenome (GOLD analysis project Ga0228711, IMG submission 177996) | Root nodule microbial communities from Medicago polymorpha collected in Santa Monica, California, United States - brown nodules | ecosystem: Host-associated > Plants > Roots > Nodule...
GATTAAAGCAAAAGAAGAAAAATGACTAATTAAAAATAAAAGTTAAAACTAAAATTAAAATTTAAAAATAAAAGATAATTAATAAAAGATGGAATTTTAAAAGATAAAAGTAAATTAAAAAAGATAAAGAGAGAAGAGGGTCTGAATCGGGACAAAAAAAGAGGTATTTTAAAATACCTCTCTGCCGAATTTTTCACTGAAATGTCAGAGACTATTCAGGATCAAATAGTGTATGAATGTAAGACCTTAGGTCAAAAATTGGGGTATGACACTCCCCCTCAATGCCATCAGCTAATGAGGCTTCCTTGAAAGTTGCCACACCCTCATTCACACTATTTTGGGATTCAGTGATCACTCTATCAGCACATTCCTCCACAACCAACTCCCTAGGTTGAGGGATCAAACTTCCTATCACATTCTGCAAGTTACTCAAACTAGCTATGTGATGTTGGCTATGTTTGTTTTTCTGTAAGTGAGGTTTTTTTCTGTTGAACCTCTATGACAGTATGACTTTTCTCAGTATTTAGCCTCTTGCATTGAAGTATAAAGTGACCTAGCACCTTATAATGATGACAAAAAGAAGGCCTCTTCTCATACTCAATGGCCACAGGGAATGCAAGGCCTTCCCTTTCAACCAACACCGAATCAAACAATCTGCCAGACATATCAACATCAACCAGTATACGAGCATAGTGGCGAAAGAGCCTAGACTGTGTTGCCTCATCAATTATGAGGGGTGTGCCAATGGTAGAAGCAATCTCAAATAGTGTTGTTTTCCTCCAGTACTCTTGAGGAAGATGCATTAATCTTACCCATAACTGAGCATGAACCTGAACCTGAGATTGAGGATTGAAATCCTTGGACCAACAGAAGAATCGCAAAACTCTAGGTTTCAAATTGATGAGTCTCATTGCCCAAATCTTCCTTGTATCCTCAATAGAATTAAATTTGAATTCGAAGTACCCCTTACCTAAAGGAATCACCGACCAATTCTTCAGATTTTGCCATAATCCATCCAGTTTGTGCTTCAGAGTCTTCGTTGTCAGAGGTGGGTCTCCCTTTTGCAGGGTCAATCTTCCATGGAGGTTACTCTTGCATTCCTTGAGCCCTGCTTCATACTCTTTCTGCGAAATTTTGATGCTAACCATATCACCAATGAAAACATCGGGAGGAAGCTGGTTCAATTGGATGTCATAAGATGCAGCAACGGCTTGGGCAAACGTTTTCCAAGAATTCTCCAGCACCACCATCCCCAACGGGGTGAGAAACGGCCACGGGCAAACCATTTGAACCACCAGACTCAAAACTAGAAAACCCTAACAGCTCGCCGGAGAAGACGAACTTTACCGGATAAATTTCGGGCAAAACGACTTCGAAAACACGAAAACCTGTGGGAAAAGAAGAAACTACGTGCAATTGGAGAAAAATCAAGCAACAGAGGTGGAAAAACCCTTACCGGAGCCTCGCCGTAAGGAATCTATATCACCGGAAAAAGCTGATATAGATAGAGAATAGTGAAATATGAGGTGAAACCCAAGAGAATTGGAGAAAACAACCTTTAGACATAGAGAAATCAAGCAAAAACGATGGAAAACCCTTCCTGGAGCCTCGCCGGAAGGAAGTAGAATCACCGGAAAAAACGGTTACAATGGCTATTCTCTCTCTCTCTCGTCAATTATGTTTTGATAGTGTGCCGGTTTTTTCTTTTACCTCGAGTTACCGGAAACTGAAGGTGAGAAAAACACATGAAGAGATGGTTGAATTATGTTGGCTTTTTCTGAAAAATATTTTTAAGTGTTTGAGAGGAAACACAAGATTACAGATAGAGAGGAAACACAACACAAACAAATTATTTCGGTTCACCCCACAATCTGATGTTAAACTAGCCCCTTGCAGTTCCAAGAGATTTTTCATTATAATCACACAAGATTACAATTGTTCCAATAAACAAATTAGAGACTTCCTTGCTCATACAAGATGACTTATACAATCAGAGTTTAACAAATAAATGTAATGTGTTTCCACTTTAGAAATCAGAGAGTAGTAATCAAGCTTTAAGTTCAAGAAACTTCTGACACTCAAGCAATTCTAAGATACTAAGTTCGTAAGAATTTTCTAAGTGTTTGTGTGCTTTTGAATATGACAGTTTTGACACTTGTCTAAATTAATCAACATAACTTATCAGAAGGTGAGGTTTGTAAGCTTCCTCCTGAGTATTAGCTTGGTTAATTAAGACAATAATACACACTATAAATCAGAGCATAATCAATCAGAAGTAATAAATTTAAATTCTACATAATTAGACCATTATTAGCAGGTAATTTAATTATACTTTACTCCCCTTTTTCATCAATAAAAAAATAACTTGCATTAAGATACTGATATGAATATTTAGGTACAAGTTAAATGTGTGCAAAATATTACAAAAGGTTGTGCAAAACACAAAAATAACTAAAATGGCTCCCTATAAGTTTCTCTAAGATCCTTGGTCATGATTCTGATAATGATGTCCAACTAGTTATCCACGAAAACGGTTGAAATTTCACCTGACGGGCTATCTTATACGCCTTTGTGTATGACTCCATGCACAGGGTGCATGGGAGCAGCTTTAGCTACTGTCACATGCACCCCTATGCACTGACTGTACCATGTGCCTCGTGCATGGAAACAACCAGAGAGAGTTGTTTGCTTATTTTTCAAGTCGATTTTATTGGAAAAAACCTTATTTTGACTCCCTTAACCCCTAAGTAATCGTGCACTATAAATAGTGACACTTGCACACAATTTTATTCATTCAAAAATCTAGCGGTACAAGGCAAGGGTCAAACATCAAGAGCTTCAAGATAGAGGATCTCCATCCTCCTCTTGTTCTCTCTAGGGTATGCTTTTCTATTGTTTTGTAATGATGTTGGTTGCCATGAGAAACTAAACTTCTATGATTAGGGTTCCACGATGAACCCCTTCTGATTTGTTTAATTCTATTAATAAAGTTTTTATTCAGTTTATAATCTAAAGTCTGATTTAATTCGTATATGTCTTCTTTTATCAAAATCCTAGATGGAGCAATATTAGGATTGACAACCCTCACCTCCATTCAAACAGGACAGTAGTGAATTGCTTAGTTTCTAATATAATTGAATCTAATTATGAATTTAGGGTTGTAAATCATCTTTCGGGACCCTCGTAAATTGCAAGGGTGAATTGCGGGGAAAGCTATGTCCACAGAACCTTAACGTGGTTATGTTCTACTTTCTTAAATCCAAACATAAGGCAAGTTATAAATGAATGATTTCTTAATTTAATTTCCAACAAAAACGAAGGGGGATTCAAGGATTCCCTAATCATCGTTAAACATCTGAATCAACCAAACCTAATCTTGCATTGGGCAGTACAATTAAAACCCTACAACCACTCCAATCTTTTCTCTTTTATTTGCTTTTGTAAATAGATTCTGCTAATTAACAAGTTGAACGACAATCCTTGTGAAAACGATTAACTTACTACTTTATTACTTGGTACAATTTGGTGCACTTGCCAATTTTATTAAAATCACCATCAAGTTTTTGGTGTCGTTGTTAGAGATTGTTGATATTTCGATAAGGTAATCGATATAATTTTTTTATTTTTATAATTAGGTTAGGATTAGGTAAGTATTTTTATTTTTATGTTTTTATTTTATTATTTTTGTTTTAAATTTTCCAAAAATTTTGTTTTTTTTATGGGGATAGTTTAATTTTTGTTTTTTGTTTTAGGTTAGATCCTAGAAATTAGTGTTAGTTCCTATTTTCTAGGATAGGTTTATCTTTTAAGATTATAATTGGTTTCAAATCTTCTCAGATTAGGTTATATAATTGGTTTCGAGGATAGGTTTATCTTTTAAGATTATAATTAGTTTTACTTTTGTTTTTTGTACAATTTATCTTATTTCATAAATAACAAATGATTTAGTTTGTTTTTATAGTTTTATTTTAGGCTAGTATTTAGGTTGGTTTTAATTTTTATTTTAGTCAAATTCTTATAACAAACCAAAACACAAAAATATTTAGGATAATTTAGTTTGTAGTAGTCATTAACTCAAAACAAATTATGCAACACCCTACTATCTATGAAGCCTAGATACTTCAAAATGGATGGCGTATCGTATCCTCTGCGTATCCTGCACCGATACCTGTCTGATATTTCCCGATACGTATCAGAAGAGTATCAGATCATTAAATTTTATTTTATTTTTAAATAATTATCCGATACTTTTCTGATACTTCCCGATACGTATCGGAAGAGTATCGGTTAATATAAGTTTTATTTCTTTATATTATTTTGATTTCTGTTTTTTTCTTTAAAAAGTAAGAAAAAAACATTATATTACAATAACACCAACAATGTTTCTTTTGGATATAGTATAGCATTGATGATGCTCTTTTTGGGATATATTAGATATGTAATTGGCTAATCATCACTCTCGTAATCGTCAATATTACTTATATTTATGTTGTGCTACGAACCTATGACTGATTTCTTGTGTTTGTTAATATATTTGAATATTAAAAAAATTGTTATAATTATATTGTACATTTAATTATATAATTTTTTTATTAACGTATCCCGGCCGTATCGTATCTTAATATTTGAAATTTTTCCGTATCGACGTATCTGTGCCGTATCGTATCTTGTATCCGGGCTTCATAGCCTACTATCCTTATGGGGAGCAAAACACACAGTCCCCACCATCATACAATGGGTTGAATGCAAAAAAAAAAAAAAAGTTTCCCATGAAAGATATAATCTTTATGTTGCTGATAGCAACTCAGAATAACCTGGAGGCAGTCGCAAAAATCCAACATTAAGCCAATCAGCAGCGAGAGATGATTTTCGAGAGAATATAAAAAAAGGTGAATGTTTTAGCTGAACATATTACAAAGTTTTGTCAGATACATTCAACTGTGCTTCAAAAGAAAACTGGAATGGCAGTGGAGTAAAAAGCCACTTACACCCCTAAAGGAAAAAAGGAAGAAAATACCTCCTAAACTAGTAGAATTGCATGCTGAGGAACAACCAGAGGAACTAGAAAAGGAAGATATATCAAATCAGGAAACTGTGGTTGATCCCAATTCTTATTTGAGAATGATTAAGAACCAAATTACTATACCCGTATCCTCAGAAGAATGCAAAACATGACAAACAGTTTCGTAAGTTCATGGAACTACTTACTAAATGGAATAAATAGTCACAAGAAAGGGGACGAAGGGGTTTGAATTGTGACCCTTTTAAAAATTATTCCTGAAACTTAAATAAGTTTATATACTCAAGAAGGTTCTTGGTAAATGTTAGTCTAACAAGATTAGAGTATTAGATATATAATAATTGATTTATATAAGACTAGAATGTTCTGGATTAAATAAACCTTAAGTGATTAAATAGTTTTGACAAGGACCAAAATGTTCTGGATGAATAAAGTTTAACTATTTTAATTTGTTTTAACAAGGACCATAATGTTATGGAGAATGATTATATAAGCAAAATGATAAAAAGGATATTAAGCTGAAATGTAAAAACTATTTTATCAAGGACCAGAATGTTCTAGAGAATGATTAATATAAAATCACAATGATAAAACAATATTAATGATTAGTTAAGGACCACATAACTCTGGATATGAATTAATAGTATTTTAAGTTAATGACCAGAACGTTCTGGGTAGTTAATTAATTAATTAATTAATATTGACTGAAATAATAAAATAATATTAATGATTAAGTTCGGACCATATAACTCTGGATTAATTTGGTTGTGATTAATTAGGACCAGAATATTCTGGAGAGATTAATAAATATTAGTATGATTGTGATTGTGTGTGTGTATATAGTGTAACTTTAAATAAAAAGAGAAAGGGAAGAAGAATAACATAAGAGATTTATCCTGGTTCACCAAATCCGGCACCTTCCCGTCCCCACACCTCGTGTGAAATTATCCACTATAGTATCCTGCTAACATAAACTTCTGACTAGCACTATAAGTTCTTGATCACACCAGATCAGTCTGTTACACCCTGTATTATCAACCTCATCAGGCTTCTACAATTCTTGATCACACAAGAAAGGTTGGAACAATTCATTCTCAAACTATTATGACAAATAGACATGAGACTAAAATAGAATTTCTATGATGAAAGGATTTGTTGGATCGAAATTTCTCAACACATGTTTGAGATTTAAATAAACAAACTCAAAAAATTATAATCCAATGATATAGTGAGAGAGCTTGGACTTTGTTTATTGTTGAAGAGTTTTTGAGTGTAGTGATAATTTTCGCTTGAGAGAGAGATGATTTATTTGTGTAAAAACTCTTGCAATTTCCATTGAAATGTCCCTCTATTTATAGATGCTGAGAGACTTGGAGGCCACTTCATAAAACAGGTGATGGGCACGTTTCTTGATAATGCATGTGCTGTCCTTTGTTGCTTGGAGAGCAAGAATGCCCAAAATGTGAATTCTTTCAAGTGGAGAACGTTCTCAAGAACGTTCTTTCAATTCCATGCAATTTTGAAGCAAAACGCGTGGTGTAGACTAGCTGTGATGTGGTGGCTCTTTGATGTGATATGATGATGTCATTTGATGACATCACTTATATTTCTTTGTAGTTTCACTAGAAAGTTCTCAAGAACGTTCTTCTTGTGTAAACTGAATTTTGTTCTTTTTCCTCTTTCTTTTAAGGCACAAGTTTCTTTAACCATTCAATTGTTTATTCTTCTTTGAATGCAAGACCTTGTTGTGACACATGAGATTCCTTCTATTTGTGTCATATATCAAAGGTATCTTTATATCTTCTTTTGGTGAGACATAAGGAATATTTTGCTCTTTGATTTTAATGATGTAAATGTTGAATTGTAGAAAAAGTTCATGCATGTCTTTTTTCTTCTTTTGCTTTGATGAGGATGTTTTCTTCACTTGTAAGCTTAGAATGTTCTTCTCTTTAACAAGAACATTCTCATGAAATATTTCTCACAAAACACATTAGTTAATAACAAGTATAGAATGTTTGTGATCTTTGAAACATCAAGTGATGATGTTCTCTTCACTTTGTATGACCAGAATGTTCTTTGTAGGAACATGAGAAACATTTCTCAAAGTTAAAATTCTTTTGATTGATTTATATTCTTCCGGCCGTATATAATCTTCATGCATATGATCATGAACTTTCTTCTTTGTTAATTCTCCAATCAATATCATTAATGAAAGACTTAATGAATAATTCATTCATGGATTGGTATCTCTTTAAAGTTGATTTCTAATCATTTTAATGAATTAATGAGAACTATTTCGACTGTAATAATCATCTTCATCATGAGAACCTTCTTTTCATCAAAGTTGATAATGTTCTCTTCTATATGAAAGACAATATCTTCTTGGTCAATTAACCTTGAATTATATTGTTTGATGATGCAATTTTTCTCATAATTTCTCTCAGTGATTCCAGACAATGTTTCTTGCCCATTGAGTATCTTTGAGATCTTTGAAGGTACAATCAATCATTCTCTTGAATGAAACTTTCGTGCCTTTTCCTTAAACTCTTTAATAAACTATTTGAAGATCATTCTTGAATCTCTATATTTTGTAGATACTCAAGGTATGTAACAAAACTCAATACGTGTTCTGTCACATGACTTTAAGAGTAATTTTGTGTACCTTTCAACTACTAACCTTTTCTTCCTAAAATCTTTAAGGCTTTGTTGAAAACCATGCGGTGACGACGATGAATCAATTAATCATATAGTTCATCTTCTTGTTGAATCTTCAATCAATACTCTCTTGATTCAAACAATGCTCTTTCTATATCTTCTTTGAGCTTGTGATGCGATTGTTTTGGTGTTCTTCTACTGAGTATTTATATGCACTTGTAAGAGAGTTCATTCTTGTCTACTTCTGTGAAAACACTTAAGTGAAACCATCGGTAGATCACCATTCATAAAACTTAGTCTTTATTCCATATGGTTTGTTATCATTAATACATTCATAAAAAAGATTTTTGTTTCAACACTTACTAGCTTGCAGATAAACATCTCCCTAGCTGAAGCATTAGAGAAGATGTCCGCTTATGCGAAGTTCATGAAGGAGTTACTTAAAAAAAGCGAAAAATCCTGAAAGGAGAAACAATAGCTTTAAAAGAAATTTGTAGTTCAATCTTGCAAAAGAGGGTGCCACAACAGAAGAATGATCTTGGAAGTTTTAATATACCTTGATGAATAGGGAAATTTTCCATCGAAAGAGCTCTTTGTGATCTAGGATCTAGCATCAACCTCATGCCTTTATCCATGATGAAGAAACTTGAAGAACTGACAGTCAAACCAGCAAAAACAAGATTGTCGTTAGTTGACCGTTCTGTTACATACCCCTATGGTGTAATAGAAGACATCATAGTAAAAGTGGACAAGTTCATTTTTCCAAGTGGATTTTGTGATACTAGGCATGGAGGAAGACCAAGAATGCTTGCTTCTCCTAGGACAACCATTCTTAGAAACAAGACGAGCAATGATAGACATGGAATCTAGAGCGCTATTGCTTCAAGTCCAGAATTGAAGAAATTACCCCCTCATTCAAAATATGTGTTTCTCAGAGAAGTAAAGATGCATCTGACTATAGTAAGCATCACCCTAACAGAAGAACGGGAAGACAAATTACTAAATGTAACACTTTAAACCCCGAAAGCAATAATCATGCGATAAATTCAATAATTCAAGAGATTTAGATGCTACGTTTAAATTTTTCCAAAACATGCACAACTTGGTTTCCATAATTTTTTTGCAACGGAAGACATTTAACATACATAAAATCTCATCACCAAGAAATAATCCTCAAAACCAAAATAATAATCTCAACATGCCATGTATCACATCTCATAAACACATCTCCAGATTACAATTCAAAACTCAACATAAATAACAATAAGTCTCAAAGGTATCAAAATAAAGACTCAAGACTGACACTCCTACATCAGAGCCTAACTAGACTCTAAGCGGAAAATAAACGAGGAAACATCCATGCTAGTCCTCAACCAACAAAAGAAAGAAATCACCTTAATCCTGCAAAACACCTACACCATTCAAATAAATGACGCGGTTGTCAAGCAAATGACCACTGGGGGTTAGATACCGACCGCACAATCAATTATACTCAAATGAATAACATTAAGGGATTTCAAATATCACTTATGCACAAACATACTCATTATCATATAATATTAGTATCATGCGGATAATCAAGACAATAACACGCCAATTTACTTACATCGTTCATATGAAAAAACATTATCCAACAATTGTAAATAGAGTATACAACTTCGCATGTTTCACATGTTCACCAAGCCACACAATTCACCAACATATTTTCATCAAGGGACATACTTCACATCACTTATGTGTATGTAATTCCCTAGATACGACTCTACATGCATGTGGTACCATTGGATGTTAGAGGTAATTTTATTGATTGATCCCTCTACATATCTCTGCATATCTCTAAATATAGGACTTATGAGTGCATGGATGTCAAGTATTGACTCGATAATGCACAACACCAATTTACTCTACATATCTCCACATTTTGCATTACCAAACAATACATCGATACATCAACATTTTATCAAATAATAAGTCATATCTACATATTCATCATCAAACATTTACTTTCACATATTCATAATCAACAATCATAAACAATTGTGAAGTATACATCACTACAGAGAAACACCATTGCTTCATAGAGCGTAATTCACATAATAGACAGACTATGAACCACATCATGGTAATCAACTTATTAAACAACCAAAAAACCTTAGTTAACTCTTATTTCATCATGTTATCATGTTCACAAAGTCGTTTGCAAGTTATCTGATCATAAAACCTCATTTTGACAAAGATCGTCTATTTTCACAAATATTATCTTTTCCGAATAATTGACCAAAAACAAGACATTCATATTCAAACACATCAACAAGGCATGTTCATATATCACATATCATCACAATAGTTCATACATATCCACATCATAGCTCAATTCCGGTTATTTCCAAAAATTCACTAATTTCGTCTCATTTTTCATAAAGTAATGCATTTTCAAAGTAAGACTAAGTTCTAAGCTCACATACACCTTTCCTAATCATTCTAAACTCATAGTTACATAAAACAAATCATAACTCCATCATTTTATTTATGAAAAATGAGTTTCGGAAAATTCTTCGTTCTTGAGCATTTTCAACTAAGTTTCAATTCGATTCATCAAAACCATATTAATCAAATCCAATTGATGTTCCAATAGGTTTAGAAGTGAAAACAGTGATCAAACACATGAAAAGAAGCATTTATGAATGTCCGGAATGACCCCCGACTGCCCGGGACGCCTAAAATCATTGGTTTTGTCCTGGGCTACTCGCCATGGCAAGCTCTAGCTCGCTAGGCGAGCTACACCAGTCAAGGAGCCCAGATTTTGGGTTTCCTCTCGGGAACCCATCCAATTTTTCCCCCAAAGCCCCGATTTTGGCCCCTTTGACCCAAAAACATTTCTTAAACTTTGTTATTAGTTAACATACATATAAAGGCAATTGAAACACTTACAAAAATGAATTTGCAACATCATTTCATGACAAATTCAACATCTAACTTATTTTTCACCAAAAACTCATATTTTTTCAATTTCATCCAAACCTCTCAAACAACAACAACAATTTAAACCCCATCAACATACAAGCATAGACAATCATATATCAAGTGATTAGAAACATGTTTGAACAATAATTACTCACAAATTCATGGTTTACACTTAATTGAGAAAAAATCACCAAAACAACTTATTTCAAACATCAACTATGAACTTGAACATAAAAACACATTAATTCCATAAAATTCAACATACTGATGAGTCGATAAATTAGTATTTTTAATATGTTATTTGAGTTTATTATATTTAGATTTGATTTAGTTTTATTTAAATATTATTTCCTTTTTGAGCTATTTTACTTCAATTGCAAATAATTATATTTCAGGAACAAATATCTGAAGAAACAGTCTTGGAGCAAAAGAAAGAGGATTAGGAGTTGATTCGGGATGAAAATACGAAATATGGGACAAAAATATGTCACCCCCAAAGTCAGAGACATGGCACGGCCCGTGCCCCCAGTGGCACGGTCGTGCCATCCTTCAGAACCCTCTTTTGCTGCTTTTTGCTTTCCGGACAAGCTACCTATTTGCCTACTTCTGACCTAAAAGCCCGTGG
>Ga0228711_1011442_pt1 | contig 11261 bp, 4 predicted proteins | sample MedpolnodulmetaG_2_FD_177996 | JGI IMG/M metagenome (GOLD analysis project Ga0228711, IMG submission 177996) | Root nodule microbial communities from Medicago polymorpha collected in Santa Monica, California, United States - brown nodules | ecosystem: Host-associated > Plants > Roots > Nodule...
AGGACGAGAAGTTGGATTGGGAACATATTATTTTCATTCAGTTTAGTTGTGGAAAGAAAATAGGAAAAATATAAGGAAATATACAGAGAATACAACTTTTAGGGTGTGTTTTGATTGAGGTTTTAGGAGGGAAAGGGAGATGATGGTTGTTTACTTTTCATTTTTAAATTACAGACTATATAACATGTTTTTCTAAAATAAATTGAGTGTTATTGAAGTATTATATGAACGGTTATTATGTTAATATGTTAACTTTTAAAAAACATTTTATAGGGTCCATAATTTAAAAATGAAAAGTAAACTCTCATCCATTCCCATCCTAAACTCTTCATGCAAACACTCCTCATTTGTTAAAGAATAACAGTGTTGTTAAGTGTTAAGTGTAAAGTGAACAAATAAAAAATTATTTTAACAAATTCATGATTTGTTATGTACATATAATATCTATATTTAATTTAATAATTAATGATTGATATTATCCATTATACATCCTAAAATGGATTGTTCATTTTAGAGGAGCAGGAGCCGGATCTTTTTGTATGTTCCACAAACTCTTCAAGTGAGAAAATATACATCAAAATGCATGGAGAAGTGAGAAAATCCAATACAAAATAAAGACTATATTATTCTTTTTATTTTTTATTTTTAATTTTGAAATTGTGAATGTTGGTAGTTATGTTTGTTAAGGAAAGTTGAATCAACATCTCTTTATCATTCAATCTCTATATTCCTCCCCAAACCACCTTATAATCTTAGACTTTTCTCATTTTATGTAGCAAAATTGTTCTTTCTTCTTTCTAATTTTCAAAGTTCAATGCAACTCTATTGTTTTCATGACCCGTCATTAATGTCGGTAATGGAGGGTCTTTATAAGCCGTCATCATTGACAAGAAGAAAATTGTTGACTTATATAGATTTCTATTACACCCCTCTCCCATAAAAAGCAGTGATATTATGTCCATAACAATGCTATACTGAGACTTGTTGAACTCAACTACACATCTATTCTTAGCTTTGATAATTAAGGTATGCAATATGCATGCCTCTCTCAAGCATATTTTTCTACTAATGATCATTGCATGACCAAATCTAGCTTTTATCAGTGTATCAAAGTTTTGTCATCATTTATATATTTTTAAATTTTTTATCATGCAAACTAACTTCAATAATTTATATAGTCTAATACTGCATTAAACTTCCTTATTTTTCTTTGGATTTGGACTTTGAAAGAACTTACAAATTGTAGTTTTGTTGTTGATTGATTGTAGAGAAATGGAACATGTTAAAGATCCATCAATCTACAAAAATCCTGTCATATTGCAGAGTGAGGACTTAACAAAGGTTAGTATACAAATTTATCTTGAAAACCTAATTCCATTTTTTTTCTTACTATCTTGAAAATTTATTTATGACTAATTGATGAACAATTGTGTGGCAGTATATATTGGATACTGCTGTTTACCCTACAGAGCCAGAGCCTCTCAAAGAGCTGAGGAATGCCACTGAGAATCATCCTTGGTAATTACTCTATCTTCTGTAATGTTTTCAAATTCGGACCGAATATCGAACCAGTGAAACTTCAAGATTATGATTTAATAGGTTTAATCAGTTCAACTACAGCTAAAAATAAAAACTAGCTAGTTGGACTAGCAACCACAGTTTAACAGGTTCAACGCGATTCATTATGGTTCAACCAGATTGCAATATAGAGAACAAACCAACCGGTGAGTTGGTTGGTTCTCTGTTCAACTGGTTGAACCAATCTGTTCGATTATGATGGTTAACTTGGTTTTCATATTCATTCAGGGGTTTCATAGCAACTGCACCTGAGGCTGGTCAACTAATCGCTATACTTTTGAAGCTGTTGAATCCCAAAAAGACAATTGAAGTTGGAGTGTTTACTGGATACTCTCTTCTCCTTACTGCACTCAACATTCCCGACGATGGAAAGGTTTGCATACGTAAATTTCCATAGATATAATTCGATATTGTGCTCAATACTAGACATAGTTTCTTACATGAAAAGTTTATTGATGTTGCAGATTACAGCCATAGATATTGACAGGAAAACTTATGAAATTGGACTACCTGTCATAAGAAAGGCTGGAGTGGAGCACAAGATTGATTACATAGAGTCTCCAGCTCTACCAATTTTGGATAAACTGCTAGAAGACGTAAGCGTGTTTTTTCTCTTTTTATTATCTGTTTGGATTGACTGATTTGAACTTATCTCCTTGCATAAACAATTTTGTGAGAACTTATGAAAACAACCTATGACATGTATGAATTTTTTTTGACTTTATTCTCTCTTTTGTTTTTAGAAATAGCTTATAGATAAGCATGTATCTAATAAGAGCTTAATCATGAAGTTTGTCCTAACAGGGCCTAAATCTGTTTCAATTTTAAGTTCACATTTATAATAGCGAATCACTGGTTTTAATCCCTAAAAGTTGTTGAGAACATACAATTTAGTCACTGAAATTAACGAACCTCCAAACTGATCAACCGAGGGTTTTCAATCTGTGTTAGTTCTAGTAGATCTTCTGTAAGTTAATTAGTTAGGCCTGTAGCTTTTTGGACAAGTTAATCGGTGTTTCGGTTATAACTAACTTTGTAACTACTGTGGGATAGGAGTAGTATATTAGCCGATGTATCCTTGTAAAATGAGAGATGAGAGACGTTTCATAGAATTATTGATCAAGAGAAAAAATATAGAATGTTCAAGTGAGCGGGATATGATTTTCTTTCTAGAAAATCTTGTAACATTAACACCGCAGCATTCAACATGATCATAGTTGATGCGATCGACCTCAGCGAGGATGTAGGATTCAAAGTTGATCCAAATATCGATAAATCTTGTGTCTTCTAGAATCTTTTATTCTACGCACGTCTAAGTTTCAATTCTGTTCTCAAGAATATTATTGTTGAGTCCAATTTCGACCTACGTAACATTAAGAATCATTTTAAACAAATTCAGCTAATTTCATAAAAGAAATTGGTAACTAATTTCATTCTGAATGTTATTGATGCAGCCTACAAATGAAGGAACATTTGACTTTGCTTTCATTGATGCTGACAAAGAGAACTATTTGAACTACCATGAAAGACTGATAAAACTGGTCAAAGTTGGTGGATTACTTATATATGACAACGTTTTATGGGGTGGACGTGTTGCATGGCCTGAAGAGAATGTTCCAATGCATTCTAGACCACAAAGAACAGCAGCAATTGAATTCAACAAAAAAATCACTGATGATTCTCGTGTTGAATTTGCTCTCACTTCTGTTGGTGATGGACTCAGTATTTGTAGGCGCATTGCATGAGTTTTGCCCTAAAGTTGTATAATTTATCTATGTTTTTTTTCATGTACTAGTATACTTTATATTTATTATTGCAATAAATGTTGTCTACCTATGAATAAAGTTTCATTTTATTACTTATTTCCTGCATCTAGTGATTTAATGGTATGGAACTGGTGAAATTAATATAGAGCAAATAAGCAAACTGATATTCGAAATTGTAAACATTTATTTTTGCAAATTGACAAATAATCATCAAATTTTAAAATAATATTGAAAACAATCGCTTTGTTAATATTTAAGGTTAGGGGATAGGATGTGACATATTAACTAAGAGTAATGTTATTTTGACAACATAAAAGTTGTGCCACACCGTATGTTGCCACTATTTTTTCATTTTTTTATTGCTTTCTTTCTATGCCTCAGTTTGCGTGCAGGGTGAAAATTGCTTGATAAAGCTACGGTGTGCATACTTGACAACCTTTTTGGGTTGTTTAAATATCACATCTCATTAACTAAAGATGTCACATACGTTGATCCCATATCAATTCTAACTTATTATGAACTACTTTGTGTGTGAAATTTAGGTTACCTCAATGACAATTTACCAGTAACTGCATTTGGCGTGGAGTAATTACTCAAAAATTAGTTTCCAAAAGAGAACTGTATTTTATAGACAAAGTAGTTCATGGTGACATTGATTTGGAATCAATATGGAGGGTCATATTTTCGGTTAACGTATCTTGGTCTCTAGCGATTAAAGCTAACAGAAAGAAGGACCAATCTTATCTTATAAGGATGATAAAGAAGTAATGTAAAGCGTTTAATAGTTGATTTGTCCGGTGAGAATGGATGACTGGCAACATAAATTATGTTTTTCATATAAGTTGTTTGTTTTAAACAACCAATATTAGAATTCTCAATTTTTTCTTTTTTATGTATGATGTAGATGAAATGAAACTCTCATCCTCCTCATTACTCTATTTTTTAACTCTTTCACATTTGCCACGAAGTCATCTTTCTTTATTCACAATTTTAAACAATCAAATTATCATCGGTGTTTTGAATTGGATTATTGATTGGGGTATTAGTGGATGGATTATTTTGGATGAGAAGACTTCTTCTTTTTTTGAGAGATTTGGCTTTGGATGAGAAGACCTTGAGGAGTAAGTTTATACTTTGGTAAATATTTGAGATTTTAAAAAATTGAAAGAATAGCATAATATATGAACTAAATTTTTTTTTTATAGAAAACTAAATATTTTATAGTTTTTAATATGGAAAAGAAAAATAAATCGTTTTCTCTCCTCCTCTCCAAAATTATTCTTCCAAACACTCCCTTAAAATGTTGGGATAATTTTTTAAAATAAACTGACCCATTTTAAATTTAAGTATGCTCTCGCCAATCCTAAATCAATCTGGTCAGAAAATTTGTACTTTTTTAGTTAAAATATTGAAAACATTTCTCATATTATGAATAAATGAGGGAGAAATGATATTTGAACAATCATTTTTTACAACTTTTGTGGCAACTTTCTCTCTTATACTCACATTATCTTTTTACTTTCTCTATCTATTGCTTTGTTTTTTGTGTCAATACCTCATTTCCTTTGTAAAATTTCGGTTGTATCAAAAGTTGTCACATATAAAGATGTTCAAATAACACAACTCTAAACGAGGCATCCTTTGTAAGAAAAGACTATGAACTCTTCAACGGGGAGAAAACCAACGCACTCCTCACATGATAGCCGAGCGAGGCTAAACACTTTAAGCTATGCAGTTTCGACCAATAGAAATAGTTTTTCCTATAAATACCTACTTTGTGCAATGTATTAACAATAGGATTAGTTTTTCCTATAAATACCTACTTTGTCCAATGTATTAAGAACACAATCAATCAAATCCAAGCTAATTTTACACTTTTATCATACTACATTTATCTTTATCTACATACATTTCTTATTCTAGTAGCAAAATTCCAAAACATTCACTATTAGAGTAATTAATAAACCCATAGTCGAGGAACAAAGTTCCTTCCCAAATATTAATCATTTGAATAAAGGAAACCACAGTTGAAAACATCAGTCAATACCTTAACCAATCTTTGGTTCCATCAACAAATAAAAATCAATCATTTTTAATGATCTAACAATTATTTTTGATGAAACAATTATGATTAGTTAACAATGTAATAACTGTGTATATTAACTAAATCATGTTACTCAGATCATCCACAATGGTGGGTGCTTCACCTATTTAACACCACGTTAGATAGGCACCCCCATTGTGGAGTATAACATATGTGTGCTTGTGGAGAATGATGGCTATGGAAGCACTCTCTCTCTCTCTTCATTTTTCATGGGTCCCATTTAATAAATCTTAGTAAAATGAATAAATTTTGTTAAAAATGTAATGATATAGAGTTATTTGTGGGACCTATTTAATAATTTCTTTTGAGGTGTTGGGTTGGAGAAAATTGATGCTTATTAAGTATTACAGAAAAATTGGTGATGTGGACATAAGGGACCCACTTAAGCACCCAATGTGAGGTACTTCGTTTTGGATGGTCTCAATCTGGGCCATAAAACCGTAAAACATTTTTTTAAAATGAAAAAATCTTTTAACGGGAGTTTCTTATTCCACCCTACGAGCTTCTTTTATTTTTGAAAGGAAGACACCCTACAAGCTTGTTGCACACCTACAATTTTAAGGAATCCACAATTGAAGAACAAAATTACTTCCCCAACGTTAATCACTTTTTGAATAAAGGAAATTACAGTTGAGAACCGCAATTGATACCTCGGTTAATCTCTAGCTCCATCAGCAAATAAAAAACAAACATTTTTAATTTTTTTTTTAACAATTCCATTTTTCATAATCTAACAATTATGATTAATTGACAATGCAAGAATTATGTCGATATGAATTAAATCCTATTACTCAATTTGCGGCATAAATCTGTAAAACATTTTCAATGAAAAAAATCTTCTAATGAGTTTCTTACCCCACCATAAAATCTTCTCATGCGTCTACAATATTTTGAATAATATAAATCAAAAGGTGTAAACACACGTTAAAAACACCCTGTAACATCTAACAACCTGTCAGATTATATAATCCGAAGCCGGACGTCAAGGGTGAGAAAAGAAACAATTTTTTGTTACACCTTGTATGAGTAGAGTGGGCTTATACTCAACCGATTATAATTTGATTGGGCCCAAATCCTTATTACCCAAACCCGTAAAAAATTAGGGTTTCTTTATATCTCATTCTTCTCTTTCATTTTCTGCTTCTTCACTGCCGAAAACCTTGCACACACTCTTAAGGTAAACCCTAGTTCCCACTTTTCCTCATAAATCCAAAATTTCTTTCAATTGAAGTGTTTAATTCACGCTTCAACGCATCATAATCATAAATTTCGCAGCTTTTGATTAAAAAATTGAATTTTTCGGTTTTTTTTATAGGGTTTAGGTTAATATCAGAAGCTGAAAATGGTGGAAAAGGGTGCAGCAGGTAGAAAAGAAGAGGTGGTTACACGGGAGTATACCATCAATCTCCACAAGCGTCTCCATGGCTGGTAATTTCAATCTTTATCTCATTTGCTTCTCACGATTCAATTCTCTGTGTTTACTTGTAAATCTTGATTCATCATTTTTGTTGTTAATTTCATGATTTAACTGCTTATCAGTAAATTTTTCACTTGCCCATGATTTTGATTTTAATTAGAGTTCAATTTTATAGATCTAGACCCTGTATGGATAAATAACTTAGTTTGAACTTTTATTGTAAAGTTAGCTTATTTTTATTTCGCTACTTTTATGATGAGATAAAAATTAAGTTCTAATTGTTTTTTTAAGTTATAAGCTGTTTTTATAAGCTAAGGGCCTGTTTAGATTGGTTTGTTTTTGAGCTTATGAAAAATAGCATATCCAAATAAATAAACTTTTATGTTAATTTATAAGTTTTCATCATTGGAAACTATATCTATATCTTCATGAACTGTTTTATCATAAACTACATTGACAAACTTATGAATATTACATAAAAGCTTGTTTATTTGCATAAACTCAAAATAAGTCAAATCTAAATGGCCCTAATTCTTTGATAGATTATGAAAATTTTCTATAAGTATTGTCGTGATAAGCGCTTCTGTATAAGCTATTTTTATTGCAAAAGGTAAACACAATTATTGGTTTTTAATAAGCTAAACACTTTGTTTGTTAGATAATTTTGGAGTTTATGAAAAAAAGTTGAAAACAACTTGTGCAATAGATGCTCAAATAAGCCTGTTATTCAGTAATTTTCTCACTTTCCCCCATAATTGTTGTGTTACATAAGCATTTCAATTTTGTAGATCTAGGATCTGTTTGGATAAATAGGCTAATTTGCAGTCTTTACAGTTAGCACTTATCATGATGAATGCTTGGTTATAAGCTATTTTTATTAGAATTAAGCTTTTTTGGTAAACTACGTTGGATAACATGAAAATAAGCTGAAAACATTAATAACATGTCATAAGTAATTTTGACTTTTGTGATCTAGTTGCCTGTCTTTACATTGGAAATTGCAATTCATTGTTTTGAAGTATTTATTTCATGATTAAACTGTTTATTAGTAAATTTCTTACTTTTCGGTAGTCATAGTTTTAATTAGCATTTCAATTTTGTAGATCTACTGGGGTGTTGGGGTCTGTTTGGAAGACTTGTTTAAGCTTATATTTTTGTACAAGCATTGTGGGTCTATTTGGTAGAACTAGTTGAAACAGTTTATGACATTTCATGACCTGTTTTCAGCTTGTTTTCGTAATCTCCATGATATCTGGTTGGATTAATTTCATCACTTTAATTGTTAATTTCATGATTTAACTACATTGGGCCCTGTTGGGATAAACAGTTTAATTTGCAGCATATAATAGTTTAAAGCACTTATTATTGTAATTGCTTAGTTATAAGCTATTTTTATAACAAAAGATAGCATAAATTTAAATTGTTTTTCTTTGAGCTGTTTTTATAAGCTAATCTTGGAGAGCTTATGGAAATAAGCTGAAACAGATTATGCACAAAGTCATTAGCTGTTTTAATAAGGTCTTGCAAACAGTCATACCAAAGTTATGCCATTAGACAAGCTCAAATAAGCTAAATCCAAACAGGCTCTAAGTATGTATGCTGTTCATTTGATGTTGACGAGTAAATTAATTTCTAGTTTGTCGACAATGTCATTAGCTGTTTGTGTAAGCTATCTTGGAGAACTAATAAAATAAGCTGAATGTAGCTTATGTGAAATATCATAAAGCTGTTTTCGTATGTTTTTCCAAACAGACAGCAAGGTAAAAACTGCTATGAACAATGTCAAAACTTATGTGGGAAAATGAGCACTAATAAGCCTATCCAAACATACCCTAAATATGTATGCTGTTCATTTGGTCTTTGTGCGTAAAAAATTGAGTTATGAGTTGGATTGCATCTGAATCGCACTGTTTTGTGTGTACTAAACTAACAGTTTTTTAGTCATGTTGATTTTTGACTAAAGTGCCATTTTTATCGTGTTTAGGTTTGCCAATTCAAAATTTGAATATCATATTGTTTTAGTCATATCGCTCTGTTTAGATTATTGTTTGGTTGCTTGGAGATGAATTTATTTTTTGTAGGTGATTCATGCTGTTGTATGTGTAATTGCATGATTGGAGGATCTCCTTTTAGTTTCTGAATTGTATAATTGGATCTCTTGCTAATTTCTGTCTGTGTTTGTATTTTTCATGTAAAACAGCACCTTCAAGAAGAAGGCACCAAAAGCCATCAAGGAGATCAGAAAGTTTGCTCAAAAAGCCATGGGCACTAACGATGTTAGAGTTGATGTCAAGCTGAACAAGGCTATCTGGAGCCAGGGAATCAGAAGTGTACCAAGGAGGATCAGGGTACGCATTGCTCGCAAGAGGAATGACGACGAAGATGCCAAGGAAGAGTTATACTCCCTTGTTACTGTCGTTGAAATTCCTAAAGAAGAGCTAAAAGGTTTGGGCACCAAGGTCATCGATGATGAAGATTAAATTATCGTATATCTGTTTTGAATTGAAGCCCGGAGAAGCGTATATCTAGTATTTTGCTTTCTTGAATTGAGTCTTGTCTTTAGATTGTTAAACTAGTAAATTTTGTTGAGAGGTGGTTTTATATATCACCTGTTCTTGTGTTTCCATTAACATGGTTGGTAAAAGAATTATTCATTTTGGCCTCATTTTGCCTAATCTTCTGTTTTGTTTGTGTTTGTGAGATTTGATTTTATAGTCATAGAACATAAAATAATTCCCTTGGTAGTAAACACCAATGCACTATAAAGCAAGGGCATTATACCACCTATCACCAGTGCAGGGCATGCTTCCATATCTGTTCTTGAACTCACCAACAGAAGCACAATTTCTTTGATTTTGATTGCGTAACAATAACTTTTTTCTCACTAACAAGAAACCTTTACATCTTCCTCGTTAACAAAAAAAAGTGATTAATGTTTTTTGCCCACTAAATTTTGTAACTTTAAAACACCTCTCACATACTTCACCTAATGCTTCTATAAAGCAAGGTGTATCTAACTTCTATTGCTTATACTTTACTATGTTTTTGTAAGCTCTCTAATATATATTAATCCACACGCTTTCAATTTCATTATACCACCTAATGTCTTTTGATATAATTGTTTGGGTATGTAACACTTGATATATCTCATTGTTGTACTTCGTATACTTTATTTCAATTGAGCTCGTTGCACTATATATAAAACTTGTTAAGGACACCCCAATCACCAGTGTAGGGCATGCTTCCATACCTGCTTAGAAAATTTGCATTCAGTAAATAGAAGTTCATATCCTCCGTGCTCAAAAATAACAAAAAATGTATACTTGATCAATATGAATTTCCCCTGAAGAAAGTCTAGAGAGATTAGGATGCTTATCGAGTAACTTCATCCAAGTTCATAAGCAATTGTGAGTTTTTGAATCAGCAAGGTGATCTCACCAAAGAGAAAGGAATGGGAAACATCCTACTTGTATAATTTTAACAAGGCTAAACACATCTTTATGCTAAACGCTGCACGCATTGCACTCCAAAGCAATAGGGTTCACGCATAGGAAGCGGTGAATTACCATGCACAGAAACATATGATTGAAAATTTTTATTAGAAGCTTGTTCACTATAGAACTACTCAAGCGTTTAACTTTCATAGGTCTCGTGCTTTGGGGTTGTGTGACGTCATAAAGCAGTTCTTCCTTATATGGTTTGTGCGTGGGGTTGTGGCCCGTTATAACTATAATTATTAACTTGATCATCGAGACCTTGGACTCAACTAACTAAATGTTCGAGCACACTCAAGGGCCAATGCTATGTAATGTGAGGCCTAATGTGACACTTCCTACGAGGTTTATTTTTCCATAAGTTTATACTATATGTCAGATCAAGCGATCCTAACAGGTTCAGCAGCCCTTTTTGAGTGTGCTTATAAGACCATCCCCATGGTTTTTCCTTTCAACACCATTCAACACCCACTTTTTCAATTCCCAACACTCCACGTCATTTTCTCTCTCTTTATTCAACACTCATTCAACTTTTACTTCTCCAATGGTTTTTCATTCAACACTCTACCCCACCACTTTTTATTTCTTTTATTCTTATTATATTTTTGTTTTTATAATTACATAAAATTATCGATTATAATTATCAATTATCATTAAATTAAAATAATGCAATTAACTATTTATTTTTTAGTTTTTTTGGAAAAACAAAATTTTGTAAAATAATTTATTTGAATTTTCTTAATTTAAAATGCAATACAACAAACTAAGCACGCGGCACACAAATAACTTAAAATGCAATACAACAAACTAAGCATACAACACACAAGTAATTTATTTAGTACGATACAAATCATCTTCAATCACGATACATTCCAAACTTTGTCCATATGTGTTTCACTAGA
>Ga0228711_1011443_pt1 | contig 11260 bp, 4 predicted proteins | sample MedpolnodulmetaG_2_FD_177996 | JGI IMG/M metagenome (GOLD analysis project Ga0228711, IMG submission 177996) | Root nodule microbial communities from Medicago polymorpha collected in Santa Monica, California, United States - brown nodules | ecosystem: Host-associated > Plants > Roots > Nodule...
ATAAAGAAAAAAAAAAAAAAAAACTTGTCAGTGCTATCATGTGTAAACCAAAGTGAAAACTTTCAGCATGACCGAAGGAACGCAAATTGAAAATTTCCTTGCATGATAGTAGTTTGATAAATTACTTTGGCAAACATATCAGTCAAAAAGAAGCCTATATTACATTTAGTTTCATGAGCTCTTCTCACGTACACACTAACTAATTTCTGTTTAGATAATTTTAACAAAGCATTTCAAGAATGCATTCAAACATAACTAGCACTAAAGTCCACATCGACACATACTCGGTTCCAACCATGTTAGAGATGCCGCAAAGCCAATATTTACTTGTGTTCACGAACGTTTAGGAAGCGTATATGGCACATGCTTATCCTCACAAATAGCCTGAAAATAGGCATATAAGCAATAAAATAAATAAACAAAGTTCAACAGACAACAGTAATTCAGTGTAAACTGCTTGATAGGTTGATACAAGAGGAAGACAAAAAAAATAATGTTTTGTGTATTAGGCGGCTTGCACGAATGTGAGAAAATCTTTTATTTTGTTATACAAGTTGAGCAACACTAACTTCTTCATACTTCAAAATAGAACAAACAACTCAATGCAAAAATAACCTAATCTTAGCTGCCATTGCCAAACATTCAAAATAGAACAAACAACTCATTGCAAAAATAACCTAATCTTAGCTGCCATTGCCAAACATTATAACCACTTGAACATTTATTGAAAATCACAACTCACAAGGCAACGGTGTTTCACATAAGTCATAACACAGCCTGTGTGTTTAGAGCTTCCCTAAATTTTTAACACCTTTGCAGTAGACAAAGAATAAACTGCCAAATATTTTATATCCGACCAGTTAAATTAATGGATAAAAGCACAGCCTAGGGGGAAATCCCCAAAAAAAAAAAACTAAGTTAAATTATGGTTTTTGAGAGAGTGGCATAAAAAGAGGTGCACAAACTTATACTTGAAAAGAGAGAACTGTGTAGTAAAAAAACAAAGTCTCTTTTCAAAAATAATAGTATTGTATGCTGAATCTATATTACACAAATAATAAAATACAAACCTGCATATCGTCTGGAAGAGCCTCTGAGACAGCAAGAGTGTAAACACCAGGAACAAATTTTCCTGCAACATATAAGAAAAACTTAAATTTCCACATCTCAGTTGTGTGCAAGATTTCAAACTTAAATCTAGATAGAGATTCTAAAAAAGAAAAACTAAACGGCACTTCACAGTTGAAAGAAAAAAATAAACAAAAAAGATAAATTTCAAAAGAAAAAAACAGCACAACAATTTCTCTATCTCTATAATAATATACACATTTAGCTCACACAAATGAAAATTCTCTCCAGGTGTCAATCACACAATAGTCAGTAGCCACTCACTAAATTGCATCACCAGTTTTTAATTCAGAGGTACTAATATACACGGTTTGAATCAACCCCAGTCTCTTTCTCTAGTACCTTTCTTTATAACAAAAAAGGAAAAGCTTCTTTCTCACTCGCTCATTTTTTTCAAAATTCAAATTTAACTGGAACAATTTATACCACATTCCTCTTCTATCCATCTCTTTGCTCTCTGGCCATCTCTTACTCCTCTGCTCAGTGCCCAACAATCTGAACTTACTATCACAGGCTTTATATTATTTCTCTCACCACTGTTTATACCCATCTTCCATAATCAAAATGTTGTATAACCTACATCTAAAACATAGCTTCTTCTTCTTCAAAACAAAATAAGAAAATGGGGTTCTTGACCGTAAATGGAAAATCTTAACAGCAACTAAGGTTTATGATTTTGACTGTGACTGTTTATTTCTATAAAGATTTCAATTGTGACTTCGTGATTTTCCACAGTTGTAGACATTGTGTGAGCTTTATTGTAGCTGGGCTTAGATGGCATGTACTCTAGCCTTGTCTTTACATATGAACAAATCGCTGTCTCCACATTCTCATCTAAACTTTCCTGAAATGATGAAATTGTGAGATTGACGGCGAATGACTAACTCTTTAGTCTTTTTCTTCTCATGTTAGTACTAATTTTTTTATTTTATTTTGGAGCATCTCCTTATTTGGTGGTTGATGGATTTAATGCTTGAGGAAAAAAGGAACGGTTTGTAGGTAAGTTCATTTGCTTTGGATTTGATTAGATACTCAAAATGTGCACTCACAAGGTGTTTTTGAAAATTCTTACAACAGGAAATGGATGGAAAATGTAAACAGCCAAGCATGGCTTTCAAATGATATGCTTTTATATTGTTTCTGCTTTTTTTTCCCTTTGAATGTATAGACATGTTTAAGGAGTTTGTCAGATACAACCACTAAACGTTTATATACTCCTTCCTTATTAGACATTATTGGCAAAATCTTTGAATGTGATTTCATTTTAGAATTTGGAAAGAGCCTAACTCAACCTTACAAAACTGGCTTGTAAGGTGAGGGGTGTCAATCTCTATAAACTAATGATCTAGGATAGGCTCTAATACCATAATAAGTACTAGAGACTTCTGTCATTAAGGACGATGAGAACAATATGGAAAATTACTGGAGTGAAGAACAGAGACGGTAACTTTAGACGATGAGTGAAGAGCAAGGGTTTGCTGGATAGTGTTGATAAAGACTGCATCAGACAAACGACCTCAAAAACAGGTTGAAGAGGCGCCCACAAGATGACCTGAACCGACGGCTTCTTGATCAAAACGATTTACGACGACAAGTGGCCTATACGTGCCGGAAAGTCTGACGGATTGTTATGGCGAGTGGGAACTTCTCCAGCGAAAAAATTTCAGAGGGTGACAGATCTGAGCCTTATGGTGACGAAGCCGCCACGCGTGTCTACTGTATAGAGTGGCAGACCAGACTTTAAAAGAAAATAAGAAGTATAACTAGTGTGACCAGGCTTTGAATATGATCTTGAATGAATTGCTTATGAGTATCACAAATCTCATAAATTAACAACACGAGAGTATAGAACGTACTATTCACCTAAACATTAAACAGTAGTTTAATCTTCGTCAGCTACAATAAATTTCATAATTAAATTTTGTATTCCTCTTTCTAGGACCTTACTTGAACCCTTCAACCAAAAGGTTGAAACCGCAAAGCTTTAGCATAACTCAACACAAGTAATACATAGATTTGGTTGTGGTTGAGTTGCAATTTGATATTCATAGTATACGCACCATAACAAGAAGATGTGAATGCAAGACAACAGTATGTGGAATGCTTTTGAATAATCACTTTGTGATTACCAATTCGTTCAACAGCATTCGACATAATGTTGTTTCTCATTCGTATATGTTTCTTATAAGGATATCAAATTGCAACTCAACCACAATCGAAGTTATGGATTACATGTGTTGGAGTTATGGTAATGTTTTGTAGTTTCTACCTTTTGGTTAAATGGTCAAGTAAGGTCCAAGAAGGAGGAAGAGTACAAAATTTAATTATGAAACTTATTACCATAGAGAAAATATAAGTATTATTCAATGTTTAGGTGAATAGTATGTTGTTTACACTCATGGTGTTTAAAAAGAGTTGAAGAACATTATATTCACTTAAACATTCCACGTAACTTAATTTTTGTTAGTTACAAATAAATTTCATAATTAAATTTTGCATTCTTCTTTCTAGGACCTTACTTGAACCCTTTAACCAAAAGGTTGAAACTGCAAGGCATTACCACAACTCAACACATGTAATCCATAAATTTGGTTGTGGTTGAGTTGCAATTTGGTATCCATAGTAGATGTGAATGAGACAACGCTATGTAGAATGTTTTTGAATAATGACTTTGTGATTACCAATTCGTACAACGGCATTCCACATAATTTTGTCTCCCATTCGTATTTGATTCTAACGTAGTGCATCTCAACCACAGTCGAAGTTATGGATTACATGTGTTGGAGTTATGGTAATGTTTTGAAGTTTCTACATTTTGGTTAAAATGTAGAGTAAGGTCCTAGAATGAGGAAGAATACGAAATTTAATAATGAAATTTGTAATTGTAATTGACAAAAATTAAGTATTATTTAATGTTTAGGTGAATAGTATGTTCTCTACTCTTGTGGTGTTAATTTATGAAGTTTGTGGTATCTCATACGCAACTCAAACAATTGATTTAAAAAATATTTAAAATTTGTTTTGTTAAATAACTACTATGAATGGCAAACATGGAATTGGTAGCACAACATTTGCTTTAGCTTTTTGTGATGAAGGTTATGTCTGCATCGACCTAGAAAAGGTGTATATGTTGATCTCTATGTACTAAGTTTAACCTAGAAAAGGTGTGTATTTTGATCTCTACGTAAAAAGTTTGATCATGCTATTCTTAATATCAATATGTATTGTCGAGATTAACCATATCCAATATGTTTAGTAAATGTCTTGCAAAAACTACTATACTAACTAAAGACCATATAGTGTTTTACAATAATGTTTTCTTTACCTATTATTGTTGCAGTTTTTATTATTACTATGTTAGTACTTAAGTTAATAATCGTAGAGTATCCCATCCATTTGCACGGGTGTATGACTAGTTGTATATTACAAAGTAATGCTATCATCATAATACTGTAAAGGGAAGGGAAACTAAAAGGCAATGGGCAAGACAAATTATAATAAGTATTACAGAAGATAAATGGACATACCAATGCGCAACCAACGTGCGGCCCAGCTTCGAGTTGGATCCATTACAGAAATGATCCTGAAAATCAAATTATAAAAAATAAAAAAAAACATACATTCAGAAGCTTCAAAGGTGATTAGGGTTTTGATGTAAATAGATATGACAAGGACATACCCATTAAAATTGGGGGTGGTGCATTCAACAGCACGCTCTTGATCTTCTTCCATCTGTAAAAATGGGCAGTTCTCACATCCTGACTCCCTAAACTGCAAATCAGAAAACAGGGATTATTTATATTTATGTAAAACAAAATCAGTGTATGTTTGGCTATGCCGTGACTAAAATTGAGTTTGAGTGTATTGAACAAAAAAAGTGATGTGTTTGGATACGTTCATGTAAAAGTGAGTTGAACAAAAAAATTGTATAAAAATCAATTCTATGATCAAACGCTACAAATTCTAGCTTCAAGTATAATCAATTCTACTTGAAAGCAACCAAACATGTCAGAATCAATTATACACCTCTAGAATCAATTGGGTACCCCATAAGGAGAACTGGACATATACTAAGAATAGTGAGAGAAAAGGAAGGACAGTAAGACCTGATCGTAGGTTTTGACAAGGCGGCAACGAAGACAAGCCCTCAATTCATGTCCAAAGCTTGTAGGGATTTGAGCAGGTGCACTTGCCATTGTTTTTCAACACACACTGTTTGAACTGATTATTAGATATGAAAAAAAACTAAAATTATTATAAGGAGCAAACTTCCACTAAATTAAATTTTAATTATCTATAAGCAATTTTATGGTTCATGCAACGATTAACCCTTCATCATTATCGACAGAAAAATTAACAGGAACAGCCAAAAATCACAACAAAAAACAAAAACAAATCAACAAAAGTTACAAAGGACAAGGATGAATACCTGAGTTGAAGTACGACGATTGAGAAGACGAGAGGCACGATTCTAGGGTTCGCGAGAATTGCTCCAACGCTGGGACTTCAGAGAAGGTGCATTATGAATTGTGGGAGAGAGACTATTAAAAATAGAGTTTATTCGTAACGACGTCGTTTTTCTGTTTACAAAATATAAAAATAAAAAATAAAAAAATTAATGCAGGCTGTGGGGTTCGAACCCACGCGCACTCAGTGCAGTAGGTCTTAAGTCTACCCCCTTAGACCACTCGGGCAAGCCTGCTTGTTGAATATTATTTCCTTGTATTAATATAACAAACTAGTTTAGGAGCCCGTGTCTTGCTTTTAAAGGTAAGCATTTTGCTTTAATAAATTATCTATTGAATAACTTTTCTCAATCAAACTAAGACAATTTGGATTTTATAAATATAGTGTTTTGAAAAATATTAATTTATTACATTATTATCTTATTATGACATTAGAGATTTTACTCGATAAAAGAAAACTAAGAAAATAAAAATATTAAAACAGCATTTTTTACCTCTTTTGGGTTGGCTTTTTCTCTTTCCAAAAATAACATTAATTTTTAATACAAATAACACATGTAACAAATAGATAAAAATAAATTTAAATATTAAAAAAAATGTAACAAACACGATATGAATATATATTTAGTCTTTTTTCTTTTATCATTTAAAAAGTGTACCAAACTAGATGAATATTATACTTACTTTTTCATTATTTCAATCATACCCTTAAACAACGTTTTATATAATAAAAATTGATGTTGGTGTCGTTAAAAAAATGAATTTATATTTTATTGTTGTGTTATATTGTTGGTGTTATTGAAATAGATAATCACGGTTAGTTTGGTTTTTTTTTTTGTGGTCGGGGTTTGAACCGTCGTAGACCTTGCATATATTATGCATTGTCCCTGCCAACTGAGTTAAACTCAGAAGGACATGGTTGGTTTGGTTTGTTATAACTTGAAAACAACATACATTATATTTTTGGTTTTAATTAAAATTTCATAAAAAAAACACCGTTCATAATTTTCAAACGTTAGCACAATAAAAAAAGCGACAAAATGGCCACGTAAGTGACCATCTTTTTGCTAGTTTTATATAGCACTTTCATCATTTATCTTTTTTTGTCCGATTTAATATTTTATGTTATAAAATATCAGTATTGAATTCTTTTAATAGAATTTTTTCAATGAAATTTAAGTTTTTATGATTGTATGATAAAGATTAGGGTTTGTTTATGGGTTTTTGATAAGTTTTTTTTTAAGTTTTGATTATCATCTTTTATAAGAAAGGACTATAATGTTGACATTTTATATTTCAAAAGATTGAATCTGAAAGAAGAAAAAAAACAACGAAATTTTTACAGAAAATTAAGTTAATAAAAGAATTGTGTAATTTTGTCTGACCAGTATAAAATTAGTGTGGATCCAATAATGGATTGATTTAAGTGGTTAGAGATTTAGGCACCTTTAGCAAGTGGTTAAGTGTTCATTCCCTGCCTTTTTGTGTATAAAAAAATCCGATTGAGAGAAGAGAACTCGCCTTGTGCTCCACAAATTCCCCCAACAAAATTTAATCATTTTTAAATGAAGGTGAAAAGTTTGTATCGGTAACATAGTAACCCAAAGAAAAAAATTATAAAAAGTCGTATATTGTTAGTCCCTTATCAATGATTGTGGATGGTTATAAATGTTGATGGTGTTGTAATTGATGTCAACTTCCATCGAGTCCTTTTATTATGAGATTTATAGGTAGAATAGACTTTAAACTACGTTTGAGAGTTTGAAATTTGCAAAAAAAACATATCTTTCATGGATCTTACGACCATGGTTGTTTTAAACAACTCAGAGGTCCCGTTATAAACTTTGGAATCAGACCCTAATATAAAAAAAGGACTAAAATGAACTTTTGGTCTTCCCTATTTAAATGTTTTCAAATTTTTAGTTCCCCATTTTTTAAACGAGATTATTGGTCCCTCTATTAAAAAGTCAACGAATTTTTTTTGTCATCCACCAATTTTAATGACATGACACACTCGTTCAAGACGTGGCACATACGTAGCATTGAAAAAAAATATTCTTCATATCATTATTATTGTAATTAATATTATTATTTATTGTAATTATAAATTAAAATAATAAAATCAATTATTAATAATTGAAAAAACCATAACCCACATTCATCCTCGCCATACACCAGCCTTACAACTATTTGAACCAAAAAACACCCAATTTCAATGGTCTCTCCTCACCATAAGTTCTAAATAAAATCAATTTGAAAACAACAAAAGAATAAATCCACAGCTTGCTAAAGTAAATACATTCATAAATTTTATGCAAATTTTCAAAACCCATTTTCGACAAAACAAGAACCCACGTTTAAAAATTTGTCTGTGTACAGTGGTGGAGCTAGAAAAAATAATTGAATGACGTACGGAAGTGAATATAAAAAATTTAATTTGCAAATTTTATAAAAAAAATAAAAAATAACAGAAGACAAATTCATTAATATATGAAGAAAAAAAATAACATGACTACATGTACTACAAGTCAAAATAAATATTGACATATCACTGCGTAATATACAGATAAATATAAGAAAAATCACAATAAACAACACTAAATAACATATCAACTATTTTTGTACACTGCCAAAAAACATCAACTATTTTTATCAAAACTAACAAAGTCTTGGTCAATATAAACGACTAAAACAAAAATTGTTGATAATGAATGGCTAAATAATTACACAACTTTAATCCTTATAAGAAAATAACCATTACATCATTTAGTGTCTGTTTAGTTTAATCCACTTGAGTTGGCATGATAGTATTGGTTTAAGACCTCTTATCAATATCTCATGCTCGATTTTGTGTAAATTTCGGAGGACTAGTTTGGTTTCTTAAAAAAAAAACAAACTTATTTTTAGAAAAATTATTTTTTGGTACAAATTTTAATTGAATTTTATTATATAAAAGTTTTTTAACAAAAAGTTAATTTTATTATAGGGTTAAATATGTTTTTCGTCCTTACATTTTGCGCCCCTTTGAAAAATAGTTCCTACATTTAATTAAATGTTTTTAAAATCCTCATATTTTATCTCCGTTATCAAAATCAGTCCTTGCTGTTAATTCTCTAATAGAATGCTGATGTGGCAGTTAGTGGGTCCCAATTTTTTTAGGGTTAAATATGTTTTTGTTACTTACATTTTGCGTGACTTTGAAGAATAGTCCTTATTAATTTAGGAATTTTAAAAACATTTATTGAAATATAAGGACTATTTTTCAAAGTCACGCAAAATGCAGGGACAAAAAACATATTTAACCTTAAAATAATTGAGACCCACTGACTGCCACGTTAGCATTCCGTTAGAGAATTAATAGCAAGGACTAATTTTGATAACGAAGATAAAATGTGAGAATTTTAAAAACATTTAATGAAATGTAGGGACTATTCTTCAAAGGGGCGTAAAATATAAGGACTAAAAACATATTTAACCCTTTATTATATAACGTTTTTTTATTGTAATGAAAATACTTTTTTTTTTACATTATCAATACCCGTTTCTTTTCTTGTCAAAAAATATATATACACACACATTTCTTTTCAACTATCTTTAAAATGTGCTTTTAAGTCCAAACGACAGTCTAGTTTAAAACAATAAGAAACAAGTGAGATTAAACGGGGTTTTGCTATGTTGCATAAGTCATTGATACTAAAAAGGAAAAGTGTTTTGCTATCATGACAATCAGAGTGCTCCTTCTAGGTGTTGCCTCACTTTGTTCAAAACCAAAACTCACTGCTAAAAAAGATGTAAAATGAGTAGCAACAATGTTGAAGGAGGTTTACGGTGTTCGCGAAGCAAACATTGTGGTGATGCTAGATTTCAAGAAATGACTCATGCTTCAGGACCAGAAGACGCCCTCATGCTCTATTTTAGCGGGTATTGGGAAGGGGTACATGGTTTTTGCAGATGGTGTCACTTGATAGGAACGTTAAACATGAAATCGGAATCATAAATATGTCTCATTTGTCTTCATTTTATTTGATAGAAATAAATTTTATCAGTCGTTCGAAAAGACTAAATTGTATAGGAAAAAGGTTATAGATCATCATTTAAAATTATAACATTTAAAATAAAAAAGTTGATTAGCAATTAAGAATTGCAACTAACTCTTCATACACCCTTTTATCAATAATTTGACATGTTCATCGTCTGTATTTACATGACAATCTCATTGTCTACAAAAGAAAACGAGAGATTAAAATTAATCATAGAAACAGAATGAGAAAATATTTTAACTAAAATCAGTAAACAAACCTCCTTGTTTCCAAATTTTGTAAAACAATTGATATCAATATTTATCATATCAATTCACAGTTTCACATTCTCTAACTGATGTTAAGACATAAACATTCTCTAGCATGAAACCTTCGATGTAAGTGATATATTGGAACTTCATGTAGAAGTAGATTTAAATGTGCTTTAACTATGTTTAAAATAATGGAACTTCATGTAGAAGTTGATTCAAAATAACAACAATTGTAAGTACGAATATTCAAAACCAAATAGATAGAAGAATGTATACATAAAAGAAATAAAAGAGTACAAAAGTAATGGAAAATTGAAAGGAAAGTAAAATAGAGGGATTTGAAGTTTTTACAGTTGTGTTAGAGAGGAAAATGAAGGTGAGAAAAACCACAAGACGGGGGGAGGGGGGGGGGTGAATTGTGTTTTCAAAAACTTTTCTTTCTTACGTTCTGAAAAACTGTTCCCAGATTCAGAGTCTGAAATAGTTCAGAGTCTGACTTGAGTTCAGAGCCTTGGTGCAGCGGATAATAGTAAGAGAACAGAGAAAGAAAGAACACAAGCAATTATACAGGTTCCTTCCACAAACCGGAAGTAGTCTTGTCTCCCTTGCACTTCCAAGGAGAGTTCCACTAAAATGTAATGTCGGATTACAAGTTGCTCAAACACTCAAGTAAGAGACTTCTCAATGCTCAAGGACAACTCCAAGAGACTTCTATGTTCAATCACACAAGAAAGAAACTTCCTTGCTCAAGGACAACTCCAAGAGACTTCCTTTGCTCAATCACAGCTGAAAGAGACTTCTCTTAACAATTACAAATAATTGAATAAGGTTTTGAATACTTGATATACAATCAAAGGTATTCACAAAACAATACGAACAGAACAAACTCTGTTTTTCTAGACACTTGAGAATTCTAAGATATGAACTATTGCAAGAATTCTCTAAGTTGTTGATGTGTTTAAACTTGCGACGTTTTGCACATAGAGTATTGGCCTTTGCTTGTTCTTGTATTCTTATATTTTTCTTCAAGTCTTTATCCCTATATATAAAGGATTTGAGAGACGTTGAGAATTAGCCGTTACATCAACTTGTCTTGTTTGAAGCTTTGATTCTTCACCATTGATCTTTTGCCTGATTTGATAATTGTCCTATGAATAACTAATTTCAAATCATTTCATTTGAAACGGAACAATGTCTGCATCAATATTACTGTTATTCTTGTCTTGATGTAGAGACAAGTTGCAGAGATGGTGGTTGCAAAGGCATGCGCAGAGTTAGTGGTTGTACACTTCATACACTGTACTTTATCAACTCTGGTGAAGTGGCTTCTGATGAGATGTTTCTGATAACCTTGCTTCTGATGATGTGTCTTCAG
>Ga0228711_1011445_pt1 | contig 11258 bp, 8 predicted proteins | sample MedpolnodulmetaG_2_FD_177996 | JGI IMG/M metagenome (GOLD analysis project Ga0228711, IMG submission 177996) | Root nodule microbial communities from Medicago polymorpha collected in Santa Monica, California, United States - brown nodules | ecosystem: Host-associated > Plants > Roots > Nodule...
AATAATAATCCATACTACCTTACACTCTTTTTAGTGAATATTGATTGTAATAGTGTTTAGTTTAAAAATATTAGATTACTTTTATTTTGGAGTTGAATAATGCTCCTTGTTTTTCTAGTTCCTTATTGGGCCTTATATGTGATGGCCAAAGTGTAAGTATAAATAACAACTTTGTTATCATTTTGAAAGGGGGTTTTAATACAATTTGATATTTTCAATCTTTGATTGAAGGGAGAGTTAGAATTGCTCTTCTAGGTTCTTGGATGAACCAAATCTAGATCCTTATCAAGAGCATCTTATTCTTGTGGCGGATCAACGATTCGATCTTATCGTTCATCTTGAATGTGGCGATCGTTCTTCCCACTTCTCATCTAATTCCATTTTGTATGTTTTCTTTCTATTCCTAATTTGGTCAATTTTCTTAGATTTTTCTATCATTTTCCTTCATTTTCTATCTCAATTCAATCAATTTACACTTATGTCAAAGATCCTTGTATGGTGAATCCTTGTTGGATCCACATCATAAGGGTAAAAAGGGAATTCACTTTGGGAATGAGCAAAACTGTTTGGGTAAAGAGCAGAATTACACCATCTCCAATGGGGAGCCTAATCCAATAAGCATTGGTTGCACATAGGTATTCATTGGGGAGAAAAAGTGGAGGAAGCTTATTAAGTTGAGTAGCTCAAATAAGCACCAATATTTTTTTGTGTGGTTGACACATTTTTAATATTAAAATAAATATGTGATGTTAAAATGTAATAATATAGTTATTTGTGAGATCTATTTTAAACTTTTTGTAAAAATGTTGAATCGGAGAGGACAAGTGCTCATTAAATACTACTAAAAAATTATAACCATTTAACTATTCAAAAGTGGATGTTTATATTGTAGATTTGTAAATGCTCTTAAGATCCTAAGCTTCTACCAAAATACTAGAAAGTAGAAACAAAAGAAGCTAAAACCATGAAAAAAGCAACCCAAAAACGTGACTATAATTAGAAAGTAAATTATGGTTGTGTGAGAGACCAAGTGTTATACTCCCTTTCTACCTAGCTCGTGATAGAGCCAAACTTCCCATCTGTATATTCAATCCACCTGTTCCTGGTCCTGGTCCTGCTCGATCTGGTACTAGTGTCACAATCTACACAAGTTACAACTTAGTCACACGAATGCTGCATTAATTTCCTACTTTTTCCTTAACTCTTTCTTTTTCTATTGCATATATTTTGAAGTGTACATTTTAGAAAATAATCAACTTAAAGATAAATTATTTGAGAGAATTAGAGTTTAAATGTTTATCAAAACAATTATTGATCAATATATACTTACGTTGCTACCGAACTCTGAATTATGAGGTTAATTTATCTTGAAAATAACTTTAACTAAAATATTGTTTGTCGTCTTTACCTACCTCTCAATCGAATTATGAATTATCATGTTAATTTGTTTTGAAAAGTGGAGGATAAACAATAAGAAAGGTATTTTAGAAAATTTAAAGGAGCAAAGTGAAATTCATTAAAAAATCAACTCATCTTGACTATCTATTTTAATAGTGACATGCAAATGTACCTTTATATGTCCATAACACAAACAATGATCTCATAATGTTCCCTTTATTCTTAACTTCAAGCTGAACAATCTAATACAGCTAAAAAGTGAACTCTCACAAGACAAAGCAAGGTGTTCCTACTTTTTTATGTCTCTTCTCAATCACAAGTTTTATTTCCTAAAACTCACAATAATCAATAATAACAACAAAATCAACCCAAAAAATTATTTTCCTTCTTACTTCTATAGCCTCTCAAAACATCCTATAATTGTCTCATAAAAATTAACCTTTTTTAGTCTCAACAATTGAACATTGATAATTAAAAAAATTATCAACTATGAAACCTTCAACAGAATCAACCAATGACACAACCATTGACATTGATAATTCCTCTTCCAAAAGAGTATCTTTCTCTGACCAACAGCAACAACACCAACACAATGTTCCTTTGTTACTTCAACCATCTTATGCAAGATCAAAATCCATGATCTTTGATGAACTAAGAAACTTTCGGATATGCCTTAAATGGTGTGCTCTTGATCACTCATCTTGTGTTGGAAAACTCATTTCTTATGTTTCCTTCATCTTCCTCACTTTCATTGTTCCTCTTTTCACAACCCTATTTGTTCAAGTATCTGCTTCTTCTCCTGAAGTTGATCCTATCTCCTTGAACAAGCTTGTTCAAATACCTGAATCTGCACTTGCCATCATTTCCTTCTTCACTCTCTACCGTTTCTTCCGAAGGTACCAAAACAATTTTTCGTCATAGTTTTGCATGCAAGTGTGTATACTATCATGGTTTTAAATTGAAATTGTGATCACAGCTACCAGGGCCGGTCCTAAGATTCTTGGTGCTTTGGACGAAACAATAATATTGTGCCCTTTTAATTATCCTAATATTTTTCTTCTTGCATTTTTTGTTGCAAAAGATTCATTTATAATCGAAGTTTTCTAAGAAAATATATTTTCAATAGAATTAATCAAAGTGGATTAAAAAGAAATATATCTATATATAGTAATAACTACTAAGTAAAAATAATCCGGTGCCCCTAAAAAAATGGTGTCCTGGGCTGCCGCCCCTCCCATCCAACCTCAGGGCCATCCTACGTTACAAACATACTCTAAACCATGTAATGTGTTATGATGCAGGTATGGCCTAAGGCAACTTCTATTCTTAGATGCATTGCAAGATGACACTACATACGTTCGTCGCGGCTACGCCCGCGAGCTAGAGAAAGCATTCAGATACTTAGCATACATAATCCTACCTTCCTTCTTTGTAGAACTTGCACACAAAATCATATTCTTCTCAGCAGTAAAAATTTCATCACCAAACCTTAGTGCTGGTTTCCCACTACACTCAATTGTCTTTGTATTTATGTTACTTTCATGGTTGTACAGAACTGGTGTGTACTTGTTGGTATGTGTGATCTTTAAACTAACTTGTCAGCTTCAAATATTGAGATTTGAAGGTGTTCACAAGCTTTTTGAAGGATGTGGATCAGAAGCAGGTGTTATATTTAAAGAACATGTGAGAATTAGAAGGCAATTATGGATTATAAGTCATAGGTATAGATTCTTTATAATTTGTTGTGTGGTTACAATGAGTGTTAGTCAATTGGGTTCTCTATTGCTAGTTTTGGCTTCTAAGTCAGAGAAAACATTCTTCAATTCTGGTGACCTTGTGGTAAGTACATTAATGTATCATATGTTCTATTATATATGTGATTTATGCATGTTTGATCACTCAATAATTAATTGTACTAGTCAATTTCATGATTTGAATGAAGTACTCCCCTTAAATAGAATTTTTTCTAATAATGTGATTGGCAATAATTTTATGCAGATATGTTCAGCAGTGCAATTGAGTGGCTTCTTCTTGTGCATCTTAGGTGCAGCAAAAATCACACATAGAGCTCAAGGAATTGTTTCAATTGCAACAAGATGGCACATGTTGGTGACTAATGCTTTTGCTGAATCTGAGCAATGCAAAGATAATATGTCTGAAGCACTAGCTAGTGATAGTAGTGATTCTGATTCCTCAGACATACACATATCAATAATCCCACAGAGACTCTCTTCCTTTCAGACCAGACAATCTTTAGGTGAGTTTTGTCTCGATACATGAAAAATCGAGTAAATAGTCATTTTCGTTTTGAATATGTTTGTTATTTTAGTTTTTTAATAATATCAAAATTACATAAAACATTTCTAAATGTTTGTTTTCTTAGCGAGTTTGGTCCTCGTAGTTTGTTTGATCATCTAATGTGTTTTTCGTTAATCAGCTTAGTTCATAAAATTACTAACAAAACACACATTTAGAATGCTTTTTGCAATTTCAAATACATGCATGAATGCCGTTCAAAAAAAAAAAATAAATACATGGAAGAATTATAGTAACTTTGTTTCACGTTCAGAGACTAAAATGTCAATTTACTTTAAAATTATCTAAATGCGTAAAATTCGAACATAATCACATTATCTTTTTACTGTTGGTCATGTGAAGTTTTATTGAGTTTGATTTTTGCAGTGACGTATCTACAACACAACCACGGGGGAATAACTTTATATGGGTTTGCACTTGATCGAGGAATGCTTCATACTCTATTTGCTTTTGAATTCTCTATAGTTCTTTGGATTCTGAGTAAGGTGGTTGTCTTAGAATAAAAAATATTCAAGTCTAGAGAATAGAAGGAAACAAAATTCTTGCATATCAACCAAGGAATGTGTATCATTATATGTCAATGGCTGGCAGAGTCCCTTTTTGTGTGTAAATATTATACTTTGCCTGAAATTTGTATGAAGTTTAGTAAACTTAAAGTTTTCTTAGAGAATTACTACTATAAAATTTTATAAAAGTGGAATGTGGGAAGAGTCCATTCACCTTTTACTTGGTATAAAGAAAAATGTGAACAAATAAAATGAAGTTTAATTTTGCTTATTTTATAGAGAGACGTACATCTTTGTGTCATTTTTATTTTGATAGGTGGTCTTCCTCCTTAACGAAGAAGAAAGTGACATATTTTCTTGACAACGACTTTTGAGTAGCCACTATTTTTAACTCAAACTTGTTAAAATTTAAATTAGTCAAGAATCAACTAATGTTTACCATCAATTGCTTACTTTGTCAATTTAGTTTTTTTGTTACCTTTGTCAATTTAGTTTGAAAACATATTTTTTTCTTTTTAAACTTGTTCTTGAAGCAAGTTTAAGACCAATGTAAATGATCAAGACCAACATAATTTGGTTCACAGACAAATAAAATAGTTTAATTTTCATATTATTAGTGTAAAAACAAATTATACTATAAGTAGATGAAAACCAATTACATGTGTGAATTCCAATTATATTGGCGAATTTCGAAGCAATTATATAAAAATCAAAAATATTGTTAATGACTAAACTATTATGTTTAATTGATCTTGTAAAAAAATATTTACATAGATGGTGGTTATGATCCATCATCAATTATAAGTGTTTGAGTGATTTGATAGTTAACCTGGTTTGAACTAAATGCTAAAGGCGTTGGAGATTTTGAATCATATTCAAAATTTAATATTAATCTAACAACCAACTACTACTACTAGTAACCTTTCAATTAATTATTAATTAAATTAAATTAGAACAATAAATTAATCTTTACGTTTCCAAAATATCAGAACTTTAGGCGGGAAAAATTCGATCCAATTACTAAACCTCGTGGTTCTTTGATTATTATTCCCCACCGGTTCATAATCCCGTTTCATTTTCATTCCACTTCTCTTGCCTTGTTTAGGGTTTAGGCGATTTCTCGGTTACTCTTCAATCCCAAAGATTAGAATTGTTTGCATTCCTTCATTGTTCTTCATGTATTCATTTTTGTCCTCAATTTTGTTTGCTTATATCACTTGCTTTATCCTAAAATTGTTTATGTATATGCATTTTGTGTATGTTGTCAACGTGTTTGTTGAAATGCAAAGCAATTGTCAGCTTGTGTTTCACAGTGTTTGATATTAGGAAGCTAAACTGAGTTTAACTTTACTTCAATGAAAAAAAGTTCAGTAACTCATTGAACACATTGCCCCCAGGGGTTGGTCTAGTGGAGTAGGCTTGAGACCTGTGAGTTTGCTCCTCTCGAAATCTTAAGTTTGAATCTTAGTGGTGCGAGCTATTTATGTGTCGGGTCAGTTCACATAGGGCTTTTACCTGGCTTCAATTGAGCCTCCCACTAATAGATGGTGGGATTGCTCTCGTGGATTAGTCATTCCTTAGACCTGATACCGATTTTCCATAAACAAAAAAACGTCGAACATGGGCAGAATATTTCACCAGTCACCACTACATCCACTTAAGAATAACATATTATTACAAATTCTCAGTGAACCTACTAGGATGAATTGAGAATAAATTTTACATAATATAAGAAATACATACTATATACCTATGAAGCACAGACACAACGACACGGTTAAAATTTGAGAAAATTAATTAATTGAGTGTAATAATATGTGTTCGTGTTTGACATGGAACATGCCTTTCAATAGAAGTGTGATGCTATAGAAGCTATACACAACTCGATTTCCTAGATATACATTGAATGTCGAAACCACGGGTGATCAATACCGTACGTGACTGTTTTCTGTCGTATGCCATTGTATGAATTGTCTGCATTTTAATATTGCCCTATACAGTGCACTAGACTCATTTTTATGGTTCCCGCAAGGTGTAATAGATTTACATTTCCATTTTTCTGTAACTGTATCCTTGACTGTGATGGATGTTACCACATTTAAGTTATGTAATGAGCAATACTGTTTGAATTTTGAAAAGCGTAAGGCTTGACATTTATAGACGACTAAAGTATTTGCCAAGTAAAGTTTCTTTTTGAATGAGATAGGATCATACCAAGTATATTGAGACTAACTCATTGTCTATTCCAATTTTTAGTACAAACGAACAATACTCTTCTGATCGATGAGTGACCAGGATGACTTTTCAATCTCAGAGGCAACAGAGAATCAGGTTTCTACTCCACCATTTGGCTCTAACACTAGTAGTGTATCATCGGCTCACTTTGTTGGGCGTAGAGATCGGTTAGATGCTTGGGATCACTTTACAGATGAGCAAAGTGATGGAAGCAAAAGGCAGAAATCTAACAGGTTTGACCAAGAGGCTTGCCAAAATGAACTTGTTAAGATGTTTGTAGCCAACGACATTCCTATCTCATTTGTAGAGAATAAAGCATTTCAAAACTTTCTAAAGGTTTTACAACCGGAATTTAGTGTCTCCTCACTGTCACAGACTACATTGGCACATGATATTTTAACTCGATGGGATGCGGAGAGAACAAACTTACAGAGATTTCTTGCACAACATTGTGGAAGAGTTTGCCTCAGCATTGACACATGGACATCATGTCAAGATCAGAGTTATATGTGTTTGACTGCCCACTTTATTGATAATAATTGGAAATTGCACAAAAAGATTCTAAACTTTCTCCCGATTGTAAGGTGTTCAGTAGAGTGTATGGAAAGTACTATTCAGTGGTGCTTGAATGATTGGGAGTTGAGTCGTGTTTTTTGTTTGACAGCTGATAATGTATCACCATATGATTTTGGGATTCAATCCTTGAAGAAAAAGCTAATGTCTTGGAACACCTTAGTTTTGAAAGGAGATTACATTCATATGCAATCTTGTGCTCATATTTTGAACATGATTCTGAAAGAGGGATTAGAGGATTTTGATTATTCTATTTTGAGAATTAGTGATGCAGTTCAATTCATAAGATAATCTCCTTCTATAGTGTCTAAATTTGAAGCATGTGTTGAGCAAGAAAAAATTGAATGTGAAGGATATGTTTACTTGGATGTTGAAACTAGGTGGAATTTGTCTTATAAGATGTTGGAGGCTGCTTTAAAGCATCAAAAGACATTTGAGGACCTTGAGTTACAAGACAAAACGTATGTTTCTGAGTTAAAAAAGGGGAAGGGTGTTCGTACATTTGAAGATTGGAAATATGCTTACTTAATTTTACCATTTTTGAAGATCTTTCATGATGTTGTTTTGCGAATTTCTGATACCTCTAATGTTACTTGCAATATTTATATGTTAGAGGTATTTGGAATTGGTAAAAAGATCGACCAACTGTATCGTTCCAAGGACCAAACTGTAGAATTGATAGCTAATATGATACGGAAGAACTTTGATAAGCATTGGGGATGTCATGATGAGTTCAACATGTTGCTGCTAATTGCTCTTGTATTTGATCCTAGATACAAAGTCGGATATGTAAATTAGATGATTGATCAGATTTTTAATCCAGTTGAGGCAGCTAATTTGAAACAGAGGTTAGAATCTTGTTTGAAGTCCCTTTTTGAGGAATATAGTAATGGAGAAGAGAAGTTGCAAAATGACTTACAAAAAGCACAATTTGATGAAGAAGGTAAAAAGGATCCGTATAGTTGGAATGAGTTTTGACAATCGCATGAATCAAGTTTCAAATCAGAGTTAATTAAGTATTTGGAGGAAGACACAGAGACCTCTGAGGATTTGGATATCTTAAATTGGTGGAAGCTAAATTCAAGTCGATTTCCAATCCTTGCAAACATTGCTAGAGAGGTTTTGGCAATGCCTGTCTCAACCCTAACCTCTGAATGTGCACTTGGTAATAATGCAAAGGTGCTTGATTCTTTTTGTAGTTATCTTAATTTTGATCTTATGCAAGCGCTTGTCTGCACACATGATTGGCTATATGGAAAACCCTTTTCGTTGCGTTCAAACAAGGATTTGGAAAAGCTTAAGCAAGGTAAGAAAACCTGATGCTTATTTTGGAAAAGGATTATGATTTGATATGTACTGACATGTTTTTTGTCTTTGTGCAGAAATGGTTTACCAACTAGATATTGGATGTTCAACCTTTGCTACTTCTGGAGATTGATTAAGGATGCTTGTTCTTTATTTGGTTTTTAGAATCACTGTATTAATCCAAGGTTCATTTCCTTTTAAGCAATTTATCTTTCTAGATTGAAGACGTTGTAGCAGAAGTATTTGTAGTTTAGTTTTTCTGGCAATTATAACAGTGCTTAGAGTTTCTATTCAGACTGTTCCATCATGATTTTAGTATCGAATACTGATCCATCATGTTTTATATCCAAGCTTATTTTCTTTCACTACCATTTTCTATAAACATTGCCTTGATGAATTACATAGTATAGGATTCTTTCGCACTTTCTCATGTATGGAGGTTGAACAATATTTTGATATACTTGCAATTCCCTTCAAATTAAGGTGTTGCTATGTTTTATAGTACTGGATATGTTATGTATTTAATCCATAAACACGTTTGAAATTATAAAAAGGAAATAAAATGTTAATGATACTCCAATTTCTCCTTTTGTGTTTATATTTCCTAAATGAGTTGGAGAAAGGCATGGTTTTTGATAGATCACTATGACGTGGTTTGATTCATGTAGTTGTCCTCACTTGGTGGGATAAGGCTTGGTTGTTGTTGTGGTGTCTATATTTCCTAAATGGTGGCCAGTATTTCTTTTTTGAAATAGAGAAGGTCACGATTCCATTTTATGATTGTACCATCCATTTTAATTTCTGATTTTATGCATTAAACATAGTGATTCAGAGAGGAACGTAAGCTTCTGCATGATGATTCTGCAAACTTTGTTTAATTTTCAATGTTTATTGTTGGCTATGCTGTTTTTTTCCCTCAAACCAGTCCTTGCATTAGGATTCCCATGAACAGGTTCTAATCAAGTTTTCATAGAAAAACACTCCTTAAACCAATTCCAAACCTTTTTTAGACTTGTTATTAAGTTCAAACCAACTCTCAACTTATGGCCATTTGAATCAGGTTCAAACAAATTTTAAACCAGTTTAAAACTAATTTTACATCAAAGTGTGTCTTAAAATTTTGATATGAAATTGATTTTGAACTGAAATTGATATTGGTTTTAAGTTGGGTATGCACCTAAACTGGTTAAAAACAAGTTCAAAGCCGGTTTGGCAAAAGATCAAATCGGTTTGGTTCTCTATTTTGCTTGTTTGGTTCAATTTGATCTGTTTTTTGTACAATCACAAAATTGTGAGGAATTTTACTGCGTTTTACAAAGTATATGTTTGGATGAATGGTGGATTTTTAAGCCACTGTACTTTAACAAATAGCTTTTGATTTACAAAAATAGCTATTTTGCTAATCAAATAGCTATTTTTAAGCTCTTGTATTTTAACCAAAATCATTTCATGAGAATGTCTATAAGCATTATGCTTATACTCTATTTTTATCTTACAAAATATTCAAAATTTACCATCAGTGAACTCTCTAATAGGTGAGAGAACAGGGCCTACAAAAGATCTGTTTTGAGTTGGATAATCAGGAGATTATTAATTGTCTTCATGAACCTCTTGATTGTGTCTTTGAGTTGGGTGTTCCTTTGAACTCCTATAGAGTTTGTTTTTTACAAACTAAGAGTTAGTTTTGTTACACAATTAAATAGGGAAATTCGTTCTTTTGCAAGAATGACAACATTTGTTTTTATACATTTTAGGAGGAACGACAACATTTACTTTACAGCTTAACTGAATGAGTTTTATCGTCTTCCACCTTGTATTTTTTACTTTTCTTTATGTTAACTCTTCGGTGGTAGGAAAAAGGTCCCGCTAATGCAAAGTTTGGCGGTAAGATTAATAAGATTTGTCAAGAATCATTTCCAGCAGAAATCAAATTCGGATTCTCGCGAATGATATGTCATAGTGAGAGTTTATTAACCACTTGAGCTTAATCATTTGGTTACTTTGTATTTTTTACTTAAACAACAAACTTACAAAATTTCCTAAAAACATTTAAAATGTTACTTCGCTAAAAAATTTAGTAAATGATAGTTAGTTCTAATATATATTTTTTATTAAATAATAGTAACTCTTTTTTTATTGTAGAAGAAATAATAACTCATTTAGATATTGGTTCAATGACCAACTCTATGGGATCACTTTGATTTTGCATATGGACGGTAGAAATACTCGTGTGTATAATTGTATATATACTATATATTATAAATTGATCATGATTGAAGATTATTATAATAAAACATGGTAATATTTAACATGGTAATATTTGTTAACTTATTGAGAGTAATAAAACATGTTTTATCCTTAAAAAAATAAAACATTTTATAAACAGATTTATATTTGGTAGCGTTTTTTAGTGTCCAATTTTTTTTGTGGAGGTTATTGTATACAAATTTACAGCCGAGTAAAAAGTAAACAAAAAGGACTTCATGGCCCAATGGATAAGGCGCTGGTCTACGGAACCAGAGATTCTGGGTTCGATCCCCAGTGAAGTCGTTTTGAATTTTTAAACTTTTTCTGATACTTTTTCATTTTGCTTCATAGCGCAGTGTATAACTTAGCCTTTACGTTGGAAAACATGATTTGCTTCTATTGTTTTATGTTATAAAACATACGTTAATAAAGATTACAACTAGTTTTCTTTCCAAAAAAAAAAAAGATTACAACTAGTTTTGATTACAACATAAATATCTCTTAAAGAGAGATCAATTTTATAAACAGCATTCTCCTATAAATGCTGCATTCATTCACCAACAGGGACAAAAATAATTATCAAAACCAAATTGTAATCTTCATTTACACTCTTGGAGAAGATCACATAGTTGTTTAAGGGTGTTAGAGAAATTTCCCAGCCTTGCTATAAGCTTATCC
>Ga0228711_1011450_pt1 | contig 11256 bp, 5 predicted proteins | sample MedpolnodulmetaG_2_FD_177996 | JGI IMG/M metagenome (GOLD analysis project Ga0228711, IMG submission 177996) | Root nodule microbial communities from Medicago polymorpha collected in Santa Monica, California, United States - brown nodules | ecosystem: Host-associated > Plants > Roots > Nodule...
CCCCCCCCAGGTAGAAACCTTATTGGATATTTATTTAGATGAATGTTGTGATGTGGTCAATTGGTCGTATTTCGAGAAGAATGTGAATTTAGAACCTCATCGTTTCTTTGAGGTGGTGAATGTTGTTGATGATTATGATGTTGATTATTTTGTGATGACTCTTGTTGAATATGACTTGTGAATTATGAGGTGAAGGTGTTTCATTTGGTGATAAACATGATTTTGTTTTGGTGTTGATTGTATGGATGTAAGTATTTGATAATGCGATTGTTGGTGAATAACATAAATGCGGGGTGATTATTATGTTAATGTCTATGGGGTAATTTATGCATTGTCAAGTCCTTATTGGAAGTCCATGCATTCATAATCATATGAGGTGATCTTGAAGTATATAAATGCGAGGTGATTATTACATAGCTTCTGCAGAGCATAAATATGGGGTGATTATTATGCTGGTGGATTCATTAACAATAAAATTATCTCCGGAATCCAATGTTACCACATGCATCTAGAAGAGTCTAGAACATTGCGTGCATTTGAATATTTGGTGAGTCGTGTCATAATTGAATATGTAACTTGGTGAATTTGTGCATTGGTGAAATTTGGTGAATGTTGTGATTATGTGGATTGGTGTATATGTGCATTGGTGGATTTTGTTGATGGTTGTGAATAATTGAACCAGACTTTAATTGTATGTCTTACTTACTTACTTACTTGTGCTTATACACTTGGTGAATCTATTTTGGTAATAATAATGAGGTGAGAATTGTATATATATGATTTGGTGATTCCTTTGATAATGATGGTTTCTTTTCGTATGATTTGAAATGATGAATCGTATTTGTTGAGTTGATTAGGCAAGAGTTGATGTGATTTATATGATTGATGTTGTTAAGTGATGAGTTTATGTTGATGACTTGATTAGAGATTGAATATGCTTGCTATGCTATGATAGAATTGTGATAACATGATGTGTATGGAATATGGGATAATTTTCATGAGGTGTTAGTATTCTAGGAGGGATGAGTATGTATATGTGTTATGCATGAATCCTTGAATGCTAATGTTTGATTATGCTTATTATTAATTATGGACTAACCTCAAGTGTTCGTTCGGGTGATCGTCTTCCTTATCCGTATGGGTGGGTAGACGGTGTGCAGGAATAGTTTGCTTTACTTTGGTGAGTTGCTTGAGGATAACTTGGAGCTACCTCGTTTACTGTTTTCAGTGTCTTAGACTTTAGGGCTCTGATTAGGGGTCGATCTTTGATGTTTATATTTATTTTGTCTGTTGGAGATTTTTGAGACTATGTATTGGGATGACAAGAGTTGTATGATGACATGGCTAATTGGAGACTTATTTTATTATGGTTGACTTTGAATATGTTTTATTAAATGTCGATGTAATCATGTTTTATTCCGCTGCGATGTTTGAGAAAATTAATTATGCATGCTTGGTGATTTATTGAAGAAGTAACATCTAGATTCTTGATATGCTCGTATCGTTAGCGTAATTTATCGCTTTTAGAGTTTAGGGTGTTACACTAACTAGCGGAATAGTTGATCCATAAGGCAAATAAGGAGCCCAATGGGGCATATAATAGAGCATCTATTTTTGACAGAAAAAATTACGACTATTGAAAAGAATGCATGAGCGTTCATATCCAATCAGCTGACATGGATGTGTGGGACGACCTAATGTATTGATGTATAATTGGAATTCTAGGGGTGCTTAAACATAGGTGTTCATGAGGATTGATTTGGTTTTGAAAACAAGTTAAAAATGAGATGAACTTTGAGTTTTTGAGAAAATGGACGAACCTTGTAAAACCGAAATGCTTTGATTGATTAATTATGATGTTAGATGATATGTAGGGATGTTTTTTAATGATATGTAAGAACATGGAACTCTATTTTGTAGATAAAAAATTGAAGTTAGACAATTTTGTGAAATAGAGACGAACTTTACCGAAAATGAGTTTTTGTATCTCAAAATTTGTAAATGGGTTACATTCATATTTATTGATGGAATGATGATGATTAGGTGTTTAATACGAAGGATGTCATGACATTATTTTTTGTCCGTCTTTTATGCAAATTGTGAACTTGAAACGATATTGTTTCTCTAAGGTGATAGTTGTTGATGATGATGATGATTTTTAACGATGGTGATTTATTAATGATGGTGAATCTTTACATGCAAAATGACGGTGTTATTGTTGGTGACTTGTTGAGTGAACATATGCGTTATTGAGTCATATGTTCATGCATTCATAAGTGGGATATTTGTATCCAATGACGGTGACTAGGATAATTTGTATCCAACGACGGTGACTAGAATATTTTGTATTCAACGACGGTGTTTATGATACAGTTGTAGTGAAGGTGATTGGTACCGCATGCATATAGAGTCGTGTCTAGAGCGCATTGCATACATTTGACTAATTGGTGAAATGTGTCATACTTGAATATGTGTTTGGTGTATATGTGCTTGGTGAGACTTTGTGATTTATGTACTTGGTAAAATTTGATGAATATGTGAAGATGTGAAATTGAGCTTGTTGTAGCTTTATGCTTGCATGTTTGATGTTTAATAGTGATGTTGAATTCATTGTGAATGACTTTAATTAAATGTCATGAATCATTTGAAATTATTTATGTCGTTTAATTTTTCCTTTGATTATATTTCAGTTGTGGATAGTTATCTAACCCCTAGTGGTTGTTTGGTTGACCGCCTGCCTATTTATATGAATGGATAGATGGCTTGCAAGATTAGTTGATTTGCTTGTGAGTATGCTTGAGGCTATCTTTGGAGCTACCTTGTCTCTTTGCTTTGGATATGTTTTTAGACATATGTTGGAGACATATGTTTAACATAATAAGTTGTTAATAATTATTAAATCAGCTTTTTGAAAAAGAGTAAGGAACACTGGAATGAAAATAAAAACAATTATTACAATTTTTTTTAATGGATTAGTCCATCCCGAATGTTATTATTTCCTTAACATTGCAAGCTATTTAAAGTATATAAGAATAGAGAGAAAGGAATAACGAGAGAACAAGAGAGTATAGCGTATTGCTTCTCAAGTGTGTCTTTACAAAGCAATATAAGTCCTATTTATAGGACACAAATAGGTATATGAATAACCACTTTACAATCCACTTAGCAGTGGGGGTTACAAGGATGTGGAAAGGTTAACAGATGGACATCCACTAATACATATATTCATAACACTCCCCCTTGGATGTCCATCAAAGATATGCCTCATTATAACATTACTAGAGAAAAACCAAATGGGAAAAAATATAGAGAAGGAAAAAGAGTGCAATATCCTTTTGTGTCATAGTTTGCCTCATTAAAAACCTTACCAGGAAAACCCAGTGGGATAAAACCATGGTTAAGGAAAAAAGAGTGCAGAACACATTTTTGTCTCCTCCTCATAAAGAGAAAGAAGAAGTTTAAATAATCTTTTATACTCGTTACTCAAAATCTTTACTTGACGGTGACTCTGTAGAAAGATATGATCTATCTCCATACTCTTCTCCAAATTAACGGCTCTTGATATATATCTTCATATATCACTATCATAAAATCGATTTTAACGAATTCATTTTCAAATCCTTAAAATGGACAAATGATGTCTTCTGTTCAATAATTTTGATAGTATGTATTACACAAATGAAATCCTTCAGAGAGTTTCATATATCACTATCAAGTGAGCCATACAAATATATTGTAGCACATCTTTGATATAATTTGAGCCTTTCATGTGCTACTGAACTTAATCAAGTATGAAAAAGTTCTTGAATTCACTTCAGGTAAATATGTGTCTAAAAAATATATGTCTCTTAAAAATAAATGATAGACATTTACGAATTCACTTCAGGTGAACATATCAATTAATGATATGTATTTTATCATTAATTTTCTTTTCGTGCGAAAAATCATATATATCCATTTAACTTCACACCTTCAAGTGTGCAGACTACAAGTCCAAATAAATTATGCTTTATGAAACGAGTTTGATTTCACTGGAATTGTCTCTTTCTATTTGTAGATTTTTCTTTATCTATAATCTTCAATAGACTTTAACTCATGATCCTCAGTATTACTTGTCACATATAGTGCTATATTATATCCAAAAACACGTCAACGTTGACTTCATTTTGGTTCCATCTCATTCCATTGAGATCTTTCATTCATGACATAATTTATTAATTTTTCATAAGTTTCAGGTATTTGATTAGTTCTTCTAGAACTAAAAAATCAATTATGTCAGAAAACTCTTTTAGAGTTTCTATATCCTCGTTTGGGTTATCTTTTCTTTAAACTTCTTTTCTTATTCGATGCTTTTTTATATTTGAATCCGATTGATATATTATGCTTCATGCATGATTGAAACTCATTTGTAGTATTAGATTATCCGACATGGACATCTATTTCGTTTGGAGCATTAGCAGCTAATATTTGATTTATTTACTTTTTCAAATGAGTTATATTTTGAGGATCAAGACGAGACAATAATATTTCCTTTTAAATAATTTATTTGAACTTCAGGTTCACATTTTCAGCTGCTTATTATCTCCCTCTAATATTGAGAAAACTAATCCATCAATTGATAATCAACCTACTAGGTTGTAAATAAGTTGGCTCATCACAATGATGGATGGAGATTCATATCAAATATATTTTCCCAATATTCTTTCAATATTTGTGCATTATATTGGAGCAATTGGGATTTACACAACACATCCAAAATCCATTTGGATGAGAAATAATATTAGGTTGTTAACCTAAAATCCATGATAGATTAAGTGGAAAACTTATATATAGTAATATGTTGGCTTGATGCAAATCAATATCTCAACATACAAGATTATTGATTCCCAAAATAGAGTTTATAAGACATGGTCTTATAACCAAAATAGAGTATATAAGGTATGGTCTCATAAGTATCAATCATACAATTAACTTTAGGCGTCTAAAGAATAGATCTTTAAGTCCATTTTTATGAGCATATGTTATCAGCTGTTCAATGTCAATTTCAATTAACGAATGATACTTATCAAATGCTTTCTGAAAAGTTCAGAAAATAAACTCTTAGTCAAATTGTTGACATAATAATCTCACAAACTTTTGGTTTTGAATATACATGTGATCTTTTAAATTGTCAACTTTCTCTGGGAGCTAGTAACACACGATAGTTACTAGATTGAAGAATTTTTTGACTCTTCAATATATATCCGATTTTTTTTCAACTAGTTTCTGCATCATAATAAATCTGGGTAACCCAACCGGTCTTGCCAACGATAAATTTAATATAATTTGTAAACTTCTAGTTTACAATAATACATGTTTCCATTGCACTAATAATATAATATGTAAACTTTAGGTTTACAATAGTAATATGTGCTTCCATTGCACTAATATAATTAAGTGTCGTATAAATCAGAGATAAAAATATTTTTTTTCACTAAACTTATTTTCTGCGCAGTATATCTCGTAATATAGAGATATGATATCAATTTAGAATGATATGAATGAAACGTAAGTTTCATATAATGCTTTTCTGGATATCATATAATGCATTCTCAGTGTGTAATTCTATTACTCCATATAACAGTATATTTGCTCTTCGAGAGCCTTCAATATTTTTTTATTTATTTTTACCATCAAATGTAATAATAAAATTAGTTTCTTTGTATCACTCATCTAAAAAAATTTATAGTCTTTTGTGTGAGATATACTTCATTTACAAACAATATCCAACAAAATATACATAAAATTATTGTGCTCCTTAGTGAATCCAAGTTCTAGGAGAAATATTTGCTCGAAACCTCCAAATAGTTTATGCATACTTTTTAGAAGGAATCAATAATACAAATCTACTTTATAGTTATTCTGTAAACTAACAAGATTCCCATTTCAAAATAATATAGTACGTAAATCTTAATCGTTTCAAAAGTAGGAATAATATCAAATCGATAAACACAATACCTACTATTTTCATTAGAAAAACAATTATATACGTGGAGCATTCTACCCAAAAATAATAATATGCAGAGCACAAATTATACGAAACAAATAGTATGTATGATTCAATAATTTATCATGTGAGATTTCATCTTTTCAATCAATGACTACTCTTATGTTCAATCACAAATGTGATTTAAATTACAATTTTTTTGTATTATTTTCTCAATAGGAGAACATTCAAGAGGCATAAATAATTTTTTTTTTTTTTAATTTTTTTGTTATAACTTATGCTAGGATCAAATAGATCTTGTAATTTGAATTGTGGTCAAGAATTCCACAAACCTCTATGAACAATGAGCAAGTAAAATCACAATTTTCCAATCCTTCAAGGATGATTTAATATTAAATTTTAGTTCTTCTACAACTATATTTCAAATCTTCATAAACAATGATCAAGAAACTTCTTTATTTGAGTGATCATTCAGGGATCTTTAAAATGACAAATTAATTCTTCGAGAAAATATAACTCTTCAATACCTTTTTTAATTTTTTTATCAAAGATAAAATATAACTTATTTTCAATCATAAATCTATCAACACCAAGTAAGATCATGATTTTTTCCATCCTTTGAGGATGCTTGATATTAAATATTTAGTTCTTCAAGAACTATATATATCTCAAACCATCACAAACAAAAAAAATTTGATTGTTTGCAATCCTTCAGGGACAATTCTTTTGATCTTCATATATATTTAGTTCTTCATGAATTATATTACACATGATCTTCAAACAATGATAAAGATAATTTATTTTCGTTTGTTTCTAATCCTTGAAGGGTGTTTGTTTGTTTGTAATCCTTCAGGAATGCTTCAATGCAAATTATGTTGGTTGTTTGCAATCCTTCAAGGATGTTTTAATGCAATTTCTTTCAAAATTTGACAAGAATAAACAAAAAATATATGATAACCATATAAGTCATAAAAAAATTTCGACAAAAATTATATGCAAAAATATAAATACAGATCAATCAAGTTAACCATAATTATGAAGAAAGAAAATTTGGTTAAACAAATACAATCTAAGTTAAACTTGAAAATAATTTCACATATGATCCAAGACTAAATAAGGAATTGTGATAAAATATATAATTGTGATAGAGATAAACACAATAATAAAAAAAAACAAATAAACACAAAAATACAATAAGTAATATCAAATTGTCCCGTTGATGGAGCGATTGAAACAACAAAAAGAAAAATAATAATTCTACATGCATTTCAAAATAATAATCAAATTATATTAAGTTACAATTCGTTGATGTTATTATCTACTAACAAAAAGAAAATTATGCATTAATCTACAACTCTTTCATCACGCATTTCACTACATAAGCAATATATATGATTATACATTATATACATGGTAGTGTGTAGTTAAATAAACAAATCTAACCAGATAAGAAGAAAATGGTAACAGGAATCCGAGACTTATCATAGCAATGTATATTGTATAGTTAAACACTCATCAAAACAAAAATGAACACAGTAACCGATACTTATCAATACAAGCAAGATATTACAAATCAATATTAGGAACACATATAAGCATACAATGATCAATATTACCTATGATTGTTAGAGCTTTCGTGTTGATAATATGTTATGAAATTGATCCTTAACATTATATTGCAAGATATAAGAATAGAGAGAAAGGAATAAAGAGAGAACAAGAGAGTATAGTGTATTACTTCTCAAGTGTGTTTTTACATTGCATTGCAAATACACTATATGAACAAGTGTGTCACACAAATAGGTATATGAATAACCACTTTACAATCCACTTAGTAGTGGGGTTACAAGGACGTGAAAGGTTAATGGATGGACATTATTCACTGATACATATATTCATAACACGTCAATTAATATAAGTTTTTTTTTAGAGCAATTAATATAAGAGTTATAGACTGTCAAATGTTACAATACCGTTTCAAACAAGGTTGGGTTTGAGGTTGAATTATTCTACTGACTTGTTATTAATAATTTAATTGAATTAGCTTATTTGAACCAAACTTAATTAATAAAAGTAGGGTTAATTAAGTTTTTAGTCCCAATAAATATTCACAGTTTTGTTTTTAATCCCTATAAAATAAAATCACACTTTTTAGCCCCTGTGACATATTCCTTAAGCATTTTAGGGACCAAAACTGTTGATGGAAATTTTTGTCAGGGACTAAAAGTGCTGATGGAAAATTTTATAGGGACTAAAAATGCTAATGAAAAATTTTGTAAGGACTAAAAAATGTGATTTTATTTTGTAGGGACTAAAAACAAAACTGTGAATATTTATAGGGATTAAAAACTTAATTAACCCAAAAAAGTAACATATTTAAGTATTGCATGGCTTTATCCTTTCACAAAGAAAGTATCGCATGGCCCATATGAAGAAATCAATATTTATTAAGTATAAAAAAAGGTGTGTGTGTGTATATAATATAACCCAAAGAACAAGATACTCAAAATTCAAAAATGCCGAAAGATTGTATGAGAGATCTTCCAATAAAACCTCCTTATAAGGAATCATTCTTAAAGACATGGCCTTAACACCAATATATACGTCATAAGTCATAACTCATGATGACCCATTCCTTCAAGAGAAAAAAAACTCATGACCCGTCCAAAACACCTATTACATGGTAAAAAATTAAAATTGTTGATTTTTTCCTAAAAAAAAAAAATTGTTGATTTTATTACTAAATAATACTTTTTTTTTTTTTTTTGACAAATACTAAATAATACTTATTAGAAGCTAAGACTTCAGCAGCTTCTGTCAAAAAGAAAAGTAACTAAGAATTCAGCTTTGAGTGGGACGTATAATTTTTTAATGAATATATTTTTTTTGAAGAATTGATGAAAATTTATTAAGATAGGATTTGACTAATTCAATGAAGTAATAAAATTATGTTGGAAAATATGTCATGCATAATACTACTCTAGAACATGTTGCTTCAGCTTTCAAAGATGATTTAGCTGTTTTGAATCTTAATAATTCTAGTCAAGCAGTCCATGTAAAATTCAAGAAATTCAATGTTCTACAATTATTCAATGCATATGTGACTAAAGATTAATAATGGAAATATGAAATAACAAAGTAGTCGTATTTTTTTTTTGGGTAGATAATTGCAATTGATATAAATGTTGAAATTCAGTTTTATGGATCATTACTAATAACATACCATTTTTTTCCTCTGTTATACGCTCATCGTTATCTAGATCAATATAAAAAAGAAAGAAAGAAAAAAAGAAGATCAATATCGTCACAATGTTCAAATTGTACCAAAACATTTTTTCAGGTGATTGTTTTCATTCTTTGTCAATGTGCCAATTTTGAATTGCCATATTTTACTTGACTTTGAACTTTTATAGCTTATACTAAGAAACATATGATGCAGAACGTGAAAATTAAATTGATGACTATTGTGTATGAGGTCTGTACCTGCTGGGATCCAAGACCCTTTCAAAAATTAAAATTATTAATAAACAATTAGGATACATGAATATAAATACAGCAAATATTAAAATAATGAAACTTAAATATTTTTTTATAAATAAATTCGCAACTTTATTTATGAAAAAAGAAAAACAAAAGTTGGGAGACCTAAACCTAAATCAGTAATAAAAATGACAAAATAAATAAAAAGATAATTAAAAAAGATCCTCAAAAGCTTCACTTTTCCTAGGAAAGCATCAATGATTTTTGTTCTGCTCGTGCCGTGGACTTTACTTTTCCAAGGAAAACATCAATATTTTCCTCTTCAAAGGCTTCAGTGCCCTTGATTTCGAAGGCTTAAGTACCTTCTGTTGCGAAAACTTCACTACCTTCAACAACTTATATCATGGTACAATAAAACAGCAAGTTCATATTCTAGCCAAAGATTGTGATAATTATTTATTGACTGGATTTTTGTTGCTGATTAGATGATTATTAATCCTAAGATTAATTTCCTAAGTTTCTGGACTCGATTTACTCCTAAAATCTAAATGTTATGCAGACTCGATCTAAACTAATTACTATAGTGATTACCTATTACTTAATAAAACCTACTTATGAATCTAAGACTATTATTACTAGATGATAATCCTAATCCTAAATGCAAAATTAAAATGGACTGACTTTTTTTTTAAGAAGGCAAAATGAAATATATATTAAACTGAAAACATCACTCTTCCCAGCACAAGGTGTACCGAGAAAAAGGCCTAAAGAGTTACATCATAGTTTAACAAACACAAAAGAGAAGGATAAAATAATATGTCAGCCAATGCCATACATGATAAAAGGCTAAGCCACCACCTATGGTAATCAAAAGCAATACTTTTGGAATTTCTCTTTAACCACCAAAATGAAAGAAGCTTAACATTATCAATAAACTTTGAAACAATGGAAGCTTTAGACAGAAAAATTATGTTATTCCTTTCCTTCCACAAAGTCCACGAAGTAGCACACCAAATCAAAGTGAGTAGAGTTCTCTTTGATTTCGAGAACCCAGCTAAACTCTCAAACTGAAGGAAGTGATTCGATACATTCCTCGGATGAACTATTTGAAACCCAATCCACCCTAAAATGCCGCTCCATAAAGAGCCGACCAAAGGACACCGAGTAAAAAGATGCTCAGTTGACTCTGGTTGGCCACAACCCGCGACACACAACTGAGCATCATCTTGAAGAATTCCACGCTTGTAGACATTTATTTTTGTAGACAATCTGTTGTGAAGAAGCCGCCAAACAAACAGAGACACCTTCAAAGGTATAACCTGACTCCGAATAATACACGGAGCCGTTGCTACCTAATAAGAGCCATCATTGTCGGTAATAATAAGATTATAAGCACCACGCACCGTAAAGCCATGCACAAGATCCGGAAGCCCAAGCCAACAATCTAGCCTATCCACCCGCAAAGACACATCATGAGTAACAGCCCTACACTCACCTAGCAACTCCTCCTCCCACACCAAGAACCTACGCCTCCACTTCCACGCCTCACCATTCTCCCCCACCCCAAGTGAAACATCTCTGCCACCAAAAACTCCTTTGTCTCGGACAACTCAAAAGCCGCTGAAACCGCACTGAAAATGCAAAATCTCCCACCCACCTATCCGTCCAAAAAAAAAAAAAATACTTCGTATCATTACCCACGAACCGCCTAAGATTATCATCGAACTACTCACCCACCTGAGCACCCCTCCCATCACGGATGAGGCACACCTCCTTCCACCAAGCACCCC
>Ga0228711_1011453_pt1 | contig 11248 bp, 11 predicted proteins | sample MedpolnodulmetaG_2_FD_177996 | JGI IMG/M metagenome (GOLD analysis project Ga0228711, IMG submission 177996) | Root nodule microbial communities from Medicago polymorpha collected in Santa Monica, California, United States - brown nodules | ecosystem: Host-associated > Plants > Roots > Nodule...
AAAATACAAACCAATTCATATTTGCCACTTGGCTTTTTCATTTTAAAACCTTTTTCAAAACTAATAAAAAACACACAACCAATCAAACGTCAATTTCCACCCCGAACTACGAGGTTTTGATCCCTCACGGGTACGTAGGCAAAGGTCCTAGTCCTTCCAAATCAATAAAAAATGTAGATAAATAGGTCTCTCTTTTTCTTTATCACTTTTAATTCCTTCTTTTAAACAAAAAAAGCAAGCAAGTTATAGCACAAAAGTTAAATAAAATCAAGAGGTTCCCATAGAATACTATGGATATTTAGGGTGCTAACACCTTCCCTAAATATAACTAACCCCCGAACCCAAAATCTTTTCAAAGGGGTAGTTTGAACTTTTTCCCCCTTTTCTTAAAAAAAAAAACAAATGTTCGGTCGTGAAATAATTAGTGAGTCAAACGCTAATCAAATAGCCTTGACCTCCGAAAAATGACGCGACAAGCAACAATATTCAGCTAAGGTGCCTTCTTAGATTGCTTCTGCTTCTTTGGCTTAGGTTCAACAACAGCTTCTGAAGCAGTCTTCGTAGATTTTCTCTTCCTTGCAATTCTAAGAGGAGTGCCAGCCATGGTGTCTGGTATTGAGCTTAGGTTGATGATTTCACCAGTCTTCTCAAAGTGAGTTGTCACATATGCAGCAAGCACTTCAGGGTTATCTTCCTTGGAGATAGGTGGAAAATCTGCCATCAGGTCAGATACAATCATGGATTCCTTCAAGTAAGATTCTAACTTGTCAACTTCCTTGATAATGCTCATACTCCTTAAAGTATTTCCATTGATGTATTTTCCAACTATTGTGCCTAAATGGTCATTAGTAACAACACAAGAACCTTTAAGAGCAGTGAGAAGACCTCCTTGATAAAATATTTCTGATAGAAGTCTTCCATAAGGAATAAATTTTCTATTCTTGTCTGGACTTTCCTTTAGTGCCCAAATCATGTGATGAAATATGTTTCTTGGAAAGTTCACCTTATCGAAATTCACAAGAAAGTATAAAAACACCTTGTGTTCCAAGGATAATGTGTCAGTACTTCCTCCTTTAGGTAAGAAGCATTCTTGCATAAGCTTCTGAAGAACCTTGTGTTCTTTTTATATGTCTCTGTATTTGTCAGAAGGATTGTGCTTGTACAGAGCATCATAAGTGGTCTGAATCCAGGAACTTTTCTTCTTATTTAAGTTCCGTTGGAATTTACCTTCAACTTCACATCTTGCTGCTCTTCCAATGATCTCTTCAGTAATGGTAATAGGAATTCCCATTACATTGGAATGATTTTCTGTTCTAGTAAATTCCTTTAATCCCATTTCTGCTATGGTTTTACCTTCCAAACTAGGGTCTATAAGAATCTTCTCCTCTTCTTCTAGCTTAGCAGCATCCTTGTTAAAAATTTCAGCCCTAACTCAGAAGTAATTCATTAGTTCCTCATACGTTGGTCCATTCAACATACGAAAGTAACCATCCAGTTGTTAATGAAGAAGATAGTTTGAGAGATCAACCTTGTGATGCTTCAATGATACAAAATCTACTGGATTTTCAACTTGAACGACCAAATCGCCTTCACTGATCTTCATAGTTTTAGCTTGAACTTGTAAGATTTTCCAGAATCTATTTGCATAGAGGTAGCTTAACTAGAACTTGATGAAACCATGATGATTGATGAAGATTTTGGGTTCTAAGGTGATTGATTTGAAAAAGACGAGATTTTTAGAGTAACTGCTCAAAAACTGAAAGTGTAGGTAGTGTTGTGAGTAGTGTGTGATTTTGTCTAAGTGTTTTTAGCAAAAACGTTTGCAATTCAGAAGGGGACAAACAAACACAGACATGAATGACAAAGGGGGCTCGAGATAGTACATTCAAAGCAAAAATTCATCATTTCTCTCTTAAGTTATAAACCAATACAAATAAACCACGTAAGAGGTTCTCAGAGTAACTGCCATGCTTGTGGAACAAGTGTCACTAAAAAGTAACTTCCAACGTTTCCACTAACACTACTATCAGAAGCAAGAAGTCCAGAATCTAGAGTTCAGATGCTGATGTCATCAGAAGCACATTTTCCTCAAAATCTCAGTGAAGAGCTTCTGATGGACTATAGCTTCTGACCAACTTCAGAACCTGAATTCCATTCAGAGGCAAGCATTTTAATCAGACACATAATGCATGTTCAAATTTTTCTTTATAAAATCAAATCTCTCAATTGTTAAAGGCTTAGTGAATATATCAGCCCATTGATGTTTAGTATCAATGAATTGTATATCCAAAATACCTTTTTGAACATAGTCTCTAATAAAGTGGTGCTTAATTTCAATATGCTTGACTCTTGAATGTAAATTGGATTCTTTGACAAACAAATAGCAGCAGTATTATCACAATAAATGAGAATAATGTTAGCATTAATCTGATAATCCTCCAATTGATGGTTTATCCAAAGTAGTTGTGTACAACAACTTGCAGTTGAGATGTATTCTACTTCTGTTGTGGACAAAACAATAGTTGATTGTCGTTTGCTAGCCCAAGATATCAAATTCTCACAAAAAAACTAACAGTTTCCACTGGTTGATTTTCTTTCAATCCCGTCACCAGTATAATCAGCATCACAGAAGCCAACCAACTTATAATCTAGGGATTTCCTATAATGGAGTCCAAGATTTGTTGTTCCTTTCAAATATTTAAAGATTCTCTTAACAGCTGTTAAATGAGATTCTCTAAGATCTGATTGGAATCTTGCACACAAGTATACACTGAATAAAATATCTGGTCTAGATGCAGTAAGATATAACAAAGAACCTATCATACCTCTATACAACTTCAGATCAACTTTTGATTGTGTATATTCTTTGCTTAAGGTGCAGGTTGGATGCATTGGTGTGTTCATCTCTTTGCACTAATTGATTTGAATTCCAAGGAAGAACTTCAATTCTCCCATCATGCTCATTTCAAACTCATCCTGCATTAACTTAGAAAATTCCTTGCAAAGAGATGCATTAGTAGAACCAAATATTATATCATCAACATAAATCTGCACAACAAGAATGTATTTCTCAAGAGTCCTTCTAAAGAGTGTTGTATCAACCTGACCTCTTTTAAAATCATTTTCAATCAACAAATTACTTAGTCTATCATACCAGGCTCTGGGAGCATGTTTAAGACCATATAATGATTTCTTGAGCTTATAAACATGGTCAGGATACTTCAGATCCTCAAAACCTGGAGGTTGCTTGACATACACTTCTTCAGATATCACTCCATTGAGAAATGCACTCTTAACATCCATTTGATATAGTATAATGGCATGATTTAGTGCATATGATAAAAGTAACCTGATTGCTTCCAATATTGCAACTGGAGCATATGTTTCAGTATAATCAATGTCTTCTTGTTGACTATAACCTTGTGCAACAAGTCTGGCTTTGTTTCTGATAACTTATCCTTGTTCATTTAGCTTGTTTCAGAATACCCATTTTGTTCCAATAATGTTCATGTGATGAGGCTTGGGTACCAGATCGCACACATCACTCCTTTGAAATTGATTGAGCTCTTCTTGCATTTCTAGTATCCACCCATCATCTGAAAGTGCTTCATCAACAATAGCAGGTTCTATCACTAACAACAATCCCATCATAGACTCTTTTGGTCTGAAATATGATCTTGTTTTTCTAGGACTCTCTTTGTTTTCAATGATTAGATCCTCTGGATGTGAAGACTTGTACTTGAATGTATTCTTGGATTGATTAGCTTGCTGAGAACCATCTCTAGCTTCATCAGAAGCTATTTCATTTTGAGCTTCTGGAGTGGGTTCAACTTCTGGACTTTCATCAGACTCTGGGATCTGGTCAGGTTCTGAAGTATCTTAAGGCACCTGTATATCTGCAAAACTTTCACCTTGCTCTGGAGTTTCATTTCCAGGCTCCTTGTCATCAAATTTGATGTGCATTGATTCTACAACACATTGTGTTTCTGAATTATACACTCTGTATGCCTTTGACCTTTCAGAGCAACCTAAAAAGATTCCACTTATGGCCTTGGCATCAAATTTCTTTAGGTATTTCCTCCCTCTTTCATTGTTAGGGTAAGGAACATAAACTTCTCTCCTGTCATATGTCTTAAGTAACCGCTGTCTAGGTACCATGATATTTGCTTTTCCTTTGCTCTTAGGCATATCTGCAACATTGACAATTTCAAATTCAGGTACCCATATCTTTATGGGTCCTTTGAGGTTAGTATTAGAAGTTTTACTCTTCCTCTTCTGTACCTTGTGCTGAAAGTTTGGTGACTTCTATTCACTCAATACCTTAGGTTTAATATCTTTTGGTTTTGGTTCCCAAGAAGCAACAACTGTTTTCCTCCTCTGAAACTTAGGCTTTAAGATACCAGACTTTGAGTTCATCATACTCTGAGGTATAGGTTCTGATATCTTCAGAATCTTAATCTTTGGAGTCTTAAAATCAGAGTTGGTCATTACCTTAGACTTAGAGTTCTTTGAGTTTGAAACAATCTTAGTCTTAGAGCTAGAAGCTTCAGGTTCCGACTGAACAACAGTTTCAGACTTAGCACCTTCAGGCACAACAGTTTCAACCCTTCCTTAATGTATTCACAACATGCTTTATGACTGATTCCATTAGGTTTCCCTTCTAAGAATCCAATCCATTTGCCATTGTTTTTGTAAATGCTATAAATCATAGAAGCTACTTTGCTTCTGTCAATGCTAGATATAATGAAATCTTAAAGAGAAATTTTATGTTTACTTAAATATTTTTCATCACACTTTTCTTGTAGCTTCTGAAAAAGATACTTGAGCTTTTCTTCATAAGTTTTACAAATGAAGTAAAAACCTCCAAGTCCTTCCTCAAAAGCTTTCAGATCCAATAGAGTCTTTTCTTGTTGTTCCATTAAATAACCATATTTATCTTTTAAATCTTTCAACTCATTGGTTCTATGTTCAAAGTGTTTGAGAAGCTCTTTAAGTGACTCAATAAGTTCTTCTCTGGGAATTTTAGAAGATACCTCATTTTCATCTTCAGAGTCTGATTCAGGTTCAGCTTCTGAAGTCACTGTAGCCACTAACCCCATAACTACATTTGCTTCATATCCAGCTTCTTCCTTGTCAGACCCAAATTCACTTTCTAAACCTTCCCAGGCTGCCATTAAACTCTACTTAATCTGCTTCCTAAACTTGCTTGATTTGAAAGTAGGTTTCTTGGACTTCTCCTTTGATTTTTCTTTCTGAAGATCAGGACAATCAACAATAAAGTGTCCAGACTTCTTACAGTTGAAGAAATCCTTCTGATCTTCCTGCCTGGAGCCTTTCTAACCACCTCTTCTACTCAAAAACTTCTTGTTATTCCTAGTCATCTTCTCAACAACAACAGGGTCTTCATCAGAATCTCCCTCAAGGGATTCTTCTTCAGACTCAATGACTTTGAGAGCTTTTGATGACTTTCCTTTAGATGGCAGAGCAATAGATCCAGTCTTCTTAGCAGAATCATGCTCATTGAGACTAATCTCATGAACCTTGAGAGGGCTCATAAGATCTTCAACACTTAGAGTGTTTAAATCTTTAGCTTCCTCAATAGCAGTAACCTTAGGTCTTCATCTAGCAGGTAAGCTTCTTTGAATCTTGTTGACATGATCAGAAAATACATAACTTTTCTTCAATGTTTGAAGTCCAGAGACTAGAGTCTGAAATCTTGAGTACATTTCCTCAATACTTTTATCTTCTTTCATCTTGAACAACTCATACTGATGAACAAGCATGATAGCCTTTGCCTCTCTAACCTTCTTACCACCTTCATAGTTTGCACAAAGTGAAATAAACATTGCCTTTGCAGTAGATTTGTCACTTATCTTCATGTACTCTGTGCGAGGTATAAAAGCAACAAGGATTCCTCTGATCTTGATGTTTCTTGTAAAGCTTCTTTCTGAGCAGGAGTATGTTTCTTTCTATCAATAGCAGCTCCTTATTCATCAAGGGCCAAGTCACCAACACCATCTTCAAGAATATCCCATGGGTCATCATCTAATCCCATGATGTGACTATACATATTGGTTTTCCACCAGGAAAATTCTTCAGGATTTCCATTAAACCTTGGAGCTTTGCTGGAGTCAGACTTCTTATTCTTCAGGATTTCCGACAATTCAAAGGATGTCCAACACCGGTTACATGATTCACTCTCAAAAACACATGATCACCAACCTGAAACTTGTAACGCCCTACTTCTATTAAAGCGATAAAACACGCGAATAAAACATTTATTCAAGAAATAGATGTCACATCTCCAAAAATATAACATGCATAAAAATTCAAACAACTACGCAACAGATATATAGCATACATCTCCAAGTATACGTGTCATAAACTCTAAATACACCAATACATAAAATCTCCAAATCCTGACAAATGAGTAAAATCGCAACAACATAAACATATCCAATATAAACATAATGACTGACATCCTAGATCAGAGCCTAATCTAAGACATCAAAACAAATAAATAGAGGAAGCTCCCGCTATCCTCGAGCAACTCACCAATCAAGCAAAACTACTCCTGCACTCCGTCTACCCATTCATAAAAACAGGTAGGCGGTCAAAACCACTGGGGCTTAGTTTCACATCAATCATAATCAACATAAACAATTTAAAAAGGTAAGCATTTCAATAAATTACATAATGGATAATTCAACTTCAAATTATTCAAATAATCATCATCAAATAGATTCACCACGTGTATAAGCACAATCAAGTAAGGCATGCAATTAGAACGTAGTTCAATCATTCGAAACCATCAACAAAGTCTAGCTATGTACATATACACCAATCCATTAAATCACAACATTCAACAAGTTTCACCAATGCACAAATTCCCCAAGTCACATATTCAATTATGACACAATTCATCAACCATTCAAATGCATGCAATGTTCTAGACTCTTCTAGATGCACGCGGTACCGTCACCAACAACAAAGGTCGTTACCTAATGATGCAACAAAAACATCATATGTAAGATACACTTCGTCTTACATTTCACCAATGTAAAGGTACACATCGCTTTTACATCACATAAATGACTCATCATGACTATGATGCACGGACATACAAGCAAAGACTCAACAATGCGAAACCACCTCATGTATATTCAACAACAATAATGTAAAAGTTCACCTCCATTTACATTGATCAACTCAACAACAATTGAATTAACAAGTATTTACGTCCACACAATCAATAAGTCACAATTCAAGTAAGAGTCATCACTACATTATCATTAACATAATCATTATCACAACTATCAACCAACATCACAATAACTTCATACAATTTCTCACAATTCAAGTAAAGGAGAAAATACAACACATTATGATAAACATCATATTCAACACCCAAAAATCATTCACATATCTTCATATATCATATCAAACTATCCTCAAAAGATTAGCCAAGTATTTGGTCTTAAAGATTATTTTCGACAAAATTCATCTCTCATTTAACAACTTTAAAATAATTGAAACAAATAAATCAAGACCAAGCAAACAAGATCAAATGCCTCAACTACGTATACACCCAGGCCACATATGAGTGTAGTAGAGTATACATGTGCGTTTCACCGGCTAATTACAAGGGAATCATAGAAAAACACATAGTCCGTATCGTTTCTCTCATATTGCAAAACCAATTCATTTTCAAAACAAAACCAAGTTAGATTCATCATATCATAGGTTAAATACTTTTAAACACCTTAATTGAACTTCTAATACTCAAGTTTTGAAGTTTGGAAACAAACCATAAGTTTTGGGTTGACTTAGAAACGGTTATGCTGAACTCTTGTAAAATTTTACCAAGAACTCCTTGGAGTGTTTTCATGTTTACACCAAAGACCAATTCAAATCAGAAATGTGTGAAAAAGACACAATAACGCGAAACAGGGAAAGTTGTCACTTAGTAACTTGCTTTTAGCGAGTTTCTGGCCATAAGCGAGTTGTTTCTAGATAGAACTCACCATAAGCGTGCATCAAGCGAGTTTCATCCTGTTCTTATGAGTTTTTCACCATTTTTCATCCAAAAACCTCAATTTTGATTCCCCCAATGCCCTAATTCGTCCCCAAAGTTTGTTTATAGGTTAATGTACACTAAAAGGCTCTCAAAACATATCAAACTTGACATCCAATGTCATTTCGACACAGTCATCAATTTAACCATTTTCACAAAAACCCTCAACAACAACTCAATTCACACCACAAATCCATGATTATGAACACACATAGTATGAATCATCAACAACAACATTTCATAACAACAACAACAATTAACCATGAATTCATCAACAATCCATCAACAACACATCGCATTTCATCAATTTTGAGTAAAAACACAAAGTATACATATTTATACATCTTGAGCATGTAATTTCATCATCAACAACTTAATTATCATCTAATTCACATACCTAAACATTACATCAAAACATAAGCACCAATTTCACCAATTAAAATCACAATAGTCACTTTTCACAAATAAGCACTTTTGAATTTGAGAAGAAAAACATAATATACAAAGGATTATGAATGAAAACTAGCCCCCTTACCTCAAATCTTTACAAATCTAAGCTAGTGCTTAACTTTAGCTCTAAACCCTTGAGTGTCTACCCTGTTCTTGCCCTCTAAGTCCTTCTTTCTTCAAAACCCTCTCTCTAGCTCTTTCTCTCTTTACCTCTTGTGAAAAGTGAACAAATGATCTTACAAGACCTAATTCCTCAAAGACTAAGGTTTAAATAGGTTCCTCACTATTGGGCTTAATCCTTTATGTCTTAATGGGCTCAACTCCCTTATTAAACAATTCACAAAGTTTCTACTCACCTAACAGTAAAAATAACGATTACTCACCGACTCTTAATTAATTACCACAACCCACTAATAACCTAGTAAAATAACTATTCACCCCAAGCACTACAAAATAATATAAGTGGTAAAATTACTAATTTACCCTTTCCCGCAAAATGACCAAAATACCCTTCTAACACCAAACCCGTCAAAATATACACATAGGCAATTAATCACATACAAGCATAATTAAAACACACATAAAACAATTAAAATAAACCTAACGAAAATCTGGCTGTTACAAAACTCAATGTCCTTCCCCATCTTATCATGATAACTCTTCTGCCTACTTTTAGACGCTCTCATCTTCTCTTTAATCATCTTAAACTTCTCTGTAGTCTCTTGTACGACCTCTGGCCCTAACAAAGCACTTTCTCCTGACTTATACCAACACAACGGCGTCTTACACCTCCAACCATACAAAGCTTTAAACGACGCCACCCCGATACTAGAATGGAAACGTTTGTTATAAGTAAACTCAATCAATGGTAAACATTCGACCCAACTGACACCTTGCTCCAAAACACAAGCTCTCAACAAATCCTCCAAACTCTGAGTCGTCCTCTCTGTTTGCCCATTAGTCTGGGGATGATAAGCATAACTCAACCTTAACTTAGTGTTTACCTTGGATTTTGGTAAACTACCGAATTGATTTAAAACAAATGCGAGCGAGATCAACCAGCAAATCTCAAGACATATTGTGCTTGATTGTTTTCCAGAAATTTGTGATTGTTCTAGTTACTAAGTAGCGAACTATGAATATAACCGTCTAAATCCAGACACAGGGTAAGACCTGTCGAGATTATCTTCAAGGGAAAGATGTGAAAGCTTAAAAGCAAAGATTAAAACGAAAAAAGAGTCTAAAAGGTAAACTAGAATTGCATTTTAAGTGCCAATTAGGGCGATTTCAATGGATTTTTAAGCGCCAAATGGGGCGATCATTATTATATATTCAATGGATTTTAAAGTGTCAAATGAGGCGATTATTATTATTAAGTGCCAAATGGGGTGATTATTATTATATGCCAAATGGGACGATTAAAACTATTATTCCAATTGGGGCGATATCCGGATCATGGTCTATTTGCATTTCATGCATTTGCATCAACATTGAATCCTGAGTCTTGTGTTTATTCTTATAGTATATTTTAGAGTGATGAATATTTTAAACTAAAAAGAAATGTTTAAGCATAATTCCTTGATGATGGTTGTATATTATTATTTGATGTTGTAATTTATTATTGATTTCATTTCATGGGTGTTGAAGACTAACCCTTACAACCAACAATTTAGGTACCAAAGGAGATATGATGTGTGCTTGATGTGTTGCTTGAAGCGTGTACGTGGGGAAACAAAATTGGGTTTTTTGAATTGTAATTAAATTAGTTTAACTATTTTTGTTAAGTTCTATTTAGGAATTTTCTATGCTTGACTATTACTAGAAAAAAAAGAGTCCTATTTTTCTAAAAAGAAAGAATTAGACGTAATGTCTTGGATCAAAATCTGGGAAGTTACAATTACTTATTATCCATCAATATATATACAGAGGGGATTCGAAGAATCCTAACCGCTGCGTACTTTACTGCAATTAAAACAGGTAAACTTGCTCTGTTGCAAACATATAAAAATTGCAAGTCTTTTAACCTTATCTTTTATATCGTCAACTTATAAAAGTAAGTAACGAGAATTGTTTGGATGAAAGGACAATCCATGTGGATACGATACTCTACTTATCACTTTATTACTTGGTTAATGATTGGTACACTTGCCATATCCGACCATCAAGTTTTTGGCGCCGTTGCCGGGGATTGTTGATATTTTCGACTGAGCAATTTAAATTACTTATTTTTATTTATCTTTTATTTTTTTGTCATTTATTTTTCCGCATTTTATTTTTTTGTGTTAAAAAATTCAAAAATACCAAACAAATCAAAAAATTGAAAAATACCAAAAATATTTAGTCCTAGTTGAGTCATTTATTTTATTTTTAGTGTCTAGTTTTCATTTAGTTTATTTATTCGTTACTAACATAGTTTATTTTTTCTGTTTTGCATTTAGGTTATTGTTTCCCATTTAGGTTATTTTTTGTTTTCCCATTTTTTCTATTTTTATTTTATTTTAGAGTCTTAGTTTAGGTTTTTATTTAATTTTTCGCATTGCATTTTAGGGAGTCGTAGTAAAAATAACGGCTGTTATAATATATACATTAGGTCGAGCCTGAAGGTGAGAAAAACACAAGAAGGGGGGGTTGAATTGTGTTCTCAAAAACTTTTTCGTTCCTTACGTTGAAGAACTGTTCTCAGGTTCAGAGTCTGAAGTAATTCAGAGTCTGAGTGAGTTCAGA
>Ga0228711_1011455_pt1 | contig 11247 bp, 7 predicted proteins | sample MedpolnodulmetaG_2_FD_177996 | JGI IMG/M metagenome (GOLD analysis project Ga0228711, IMG submission 177996) | Root nodule microbial communities from Medicago polymorpha collected in Santa Monica, California, United States - brown nodules | ecosystem: Host-associated > Plants > Roots > Nodule...
GAGGCCTTTCGTGCCATAAATTGTTGTTGGATGTTTACGATGTTAATGATCTGAAAACTATTCCGCTGTTATGTTTTGATATTTTATCAAGTTGTTTTAATTAAATAGTATTTTATCCTATTTAAGATATTTTGAAAAGTAGTGTGACATGCCCGTTCGTGTTTAACTCTGATTATTTTTTATTTATTATTATTATTATTATTAAGTTTGGGATAACGGGGTGTTACAGGTTGCCTCCCACGAAGCGCTCGTTTAGAGTCATTAGCTTGATGGTTAGAAAGTGTCCTTAGAAAGGATCAAAGAGATCATATTGTGTAGATGACGCTAGGAAGTGTTCTTTCACATCATGATCTTTAATCATGCAACAAGAATAAAGAGCGGGACCTTTCATAACATTTTCCAACTCAAATCCTACCATCTCATCACTCACTTGAAAAACAATCCTACCGTTTTTAACATCTATGATAGCTCCCGTAGTAGCAAGGAATGGTCTTCCTAAAAGAATAGGGACGTCATGGTCCTCAACAATGTCAACAACCATAAAATCCGCCGGGATGTATATCCGTTCTATCTTAACGGGGATGTCCTCAACAAATCCAACTGGTTGGATAGTAGAACGATCAGCTAACTTCAAGGTCATCTCGGTAGGTTTCAATTCTCCTATTCCCATCCTCTTAAAGAGGGACAAAGGCAAAAAGCTAACACTAGCTCCTAAGTCGCACATGGCTCTATCTATGGTCTCACTCCCAATCACACAAGGGATGGCAAAACTACCTGGGTCTCTAAGTTTAGGAGGCGACTTCTTAATGATTGCACTACTTTCCACAATCAAAGCTATTGTCTCATTATGCTCTGTAGTCCTTTTCTTTGAAAAAATTTCCTTTAAAAACTGGGCATATAGAGGCATCTGAGACAAAGCTTCCGCAAAGGGAATATTAATTCAAACCTTCTTAAGTACATTGACAAATTTATTGTATTGTGCCTCCAAGTTAGGCTTAGCAAGACTCAATGGGAAAGGGACTTTGGATTTATCAAGCGGTTTCTCAATTTCTATTATGGCATTCTCACCTAGAAGCTTAACACTCTCTCCCTCAATGTTTTTAGCCTTAGCAACGACATCCTCTAGTTTACTACCCCCAAAAGAAATAGCATTAACATAGGCTATGAGGTTGGCTTCGGTTTGAAAAGGAAAGACTCCCGGTCTTTGAGAAGAAGTAGCCACTTGTTGGGCTACTTGGGAGATTTGAGTTTCAAGCATTTTAGTATGAGTAGCAATAAAGTCTACCTTAGTATTGAGTTTGGAAAGAGAATCATTCAGAAATCCGGTTTTGTTTTTGAGATCTTGGAGCTGTTTAGATTGGTTCATGACATAGCTTTCCATTAAAATTTCCAAACTTGATTTCTGAGCGACTCTCTGGTTGTTTGCATAGCCAGGTGGTGCTACTTGTCCATAGAAATTTTGAGGGTTTTTATAAAAGTTTTGGTTTTGCCTCATTCCTTGGTTGTATTGAGCATAATTCATTTGCTCAACACCATTAATAGCACTACCTAGCTGGCAATCAACACCAATATGACCAAATATACCACATATTTCACAAGGAGGAGATACAGGAGCAGTTGTGACAGCACTAACATTTATTTTTTCAAACTTTTGGGTTAGTGCATCAACCTTAGCAGCAAGATGATCAAGGTCATAGACTTCGTACATACCTGCCTCTTTTTTAGAGAGTGAAGAAGCAGTGATGGCTCTCTCATTGGTCCACTGATAGTGATTCTGAGCCATGTCCTCAATCAAAGCGTATGCGTCTATATAGTTCTTGTTCATTAAAGCTCTATCTGCAGCTGCATCAACAGTCATCTTAGTGGTATATGATAAGCCATTATAAAAAGTGTGGACTATGAGCCACTTCTCTAAACCATGGTGGGGACAAAGTCTAAGCGTTTCCTTGAAACGCTCCCACGCATCATAAAGAGACTCCCCATCTTTTTGATTGAACCGTGTGATTTGGTCTCTTAGTTTAGTGGTTTTAGAGGGGGGAAAGAATCGGGCAAGGAATGCTTGCCTCATTTGACCTTATGAAGTGATGGAACCAACTTCCAATGAATGGAACCAAGCACTAGCTCTATCCCTTAAGGAGAAAGGAAAGAAGTGCAGCCTTACGGCTTCTTGATTCGCTTTCAAGGTTCCACTGAGTCTTAAAAACGTTGAGATATGCAAATTTGGATCCTCAACGGATGATCCAGAAAAATGATTTTGCTGCACCAAGTTAAGTAGTGCAGGCTTAATCTCAAAGTTGTTACCCTCAACCGTTGGGTACACAATAATAGCATGTGGCTCTTCCGTAGAAGGTGTTGCATACTCTTTAGAGTGCGTTCAACCATAGCGATATTATTTCGTGCTTCTCCTTTTCTCTTATGCAAATACCTTTCGATCTCGGGAACGAATTCACCAAGACTTTTAGTTCTTCGCATAAAAGAGCAAGAACCCAAGAAGTTAACGGTAAAAGACAGAAGTAAAAGAAGAAAAAGAGAAAAAGAAAAGAGAAAAAAAATTCTAATCACTAAGAAAAAGTTAATCAAATTAGTTAACTCCCTGGCAATGGCGCCAAAAACTTGATGAGTAAAACCGCAAATGCACGGTTCTACCGAAGTAGTAAAGAGAGAGTATCGTTCCAACAGGGAGTTGTTCAACTTCATTACCTTTTAGAAGATGATTAGAAGAAAGTTCAGTTGTAAAGATTGGATTTTTAAAGGTTTAAAAGAATAATAATAAAAAGCGCCTTGGGATTATTGGTTCATCATAATAACAAACCCTTCATAAACAAACCCTAAACCTAAACTTTATATTCGACCTACTTTCTAAAGACAAGTTTCTCTTAAGCGTATCAAAGCTTCTTTTGAAGTCAGTGAGTGTGTTCCTCTAGCAACCACGCCTATTCTCATGGTTGATTGCTATTAGAATCCTTGACGAACGAAACTTTATATGTCTCAAGGTTTGCTAGATTATTCTCATGTTTCGCAACCCTTGTCTAATTTCACTTGTTTCAATATCAAAGCTCCGTTGTCGCATTATGAATTGATATTTGCGATGATGAATTAACAAATACTAACCCTCCGCTGTCGCATTATGAGTTTGGTATTTGTTAATTCATTATAAAAACGGTGAAATTATGAATTGATTAGGTTTTATGGCTTGGTTTGATTAGGATTATGTCATTAGACTTATCCAACAATCGCAAGACAAAAAGAGTCTACTCACTCATGTTCATCGTAGACATAGAAGAGAAGAAGAAGAACATAAAGTAAATAACAAGAAAATAAAGAAAGAACTTTTATTAAGAAAGACAATTGTCACTATTGAATTCCAAGAACAAAAGATCCATTGTTGTGATAGCTAGCTACTCTATTTATAGTCTACAATGACTTAAGCCCAAAGAAATATAACACTAGAATGTTCCACAAGAAACCACGGGCTTTTAGGTTAGAAGAAAACTAATAGGTAGCTTGTCCAGGAAGCAAAAAGCAGCAAAAGTGATCCTGAAGGCTGGCACAACCGTGTGGCTGGTGGCATGGGCCGTGCCAATCTCTGACTTGAGGGATGTTACATTTTTGCACCGAATCTTCGTATTTTCAACCCGAATCAGCTCCAAATCCCTTTCTTTTGCTCCAAGACTCAATCTTTAGAATATTTGTTCCTGAAATTAAATAACTTGCAATTGAAGTAAAATAATTCTAAAATGGAAATAAACTTAAATAAAATAAACTCAAATATAAATAAAACGAACTCCATTATTTTATTAAAAACACTAATTATTGACTCATCACCTTAGCCACCATAGTAGCTACTGTGCATGAAACGACCTCGACAATAGGCTGCGAGAACAAAATTTGATCCGATTCCCATGAAGTATGCGGAGTTGCTCCCAAATTTGTTGGAAAGGAATTTGGTTCAGACCATGGCGCCTCCTCCGGTGCCTAAAAATTTGTCAGCACGGTTTAGACCGTGCTGATCTCTCATGTGCTTTCCATCAAGGGACACTGGGCCATGATGTTGATCACTGTTTTGCTTTGAAGATAGAGGTTCAGAAGTTGATTGAAGCCAAGGTCTTGCCCTTCTAAGCTTGAACTCGGAACATGCAAGTTAATCCGCTATCGGATCTTGGGACCTAATGGTGTCACGTGGAATATTAGCTGCATTTGGGTCGTTGCTGATGTTTCTTTCTATTACTCATTTGTTCAATTAATATGTTTGTTTGTTGCTTTATGTTTTTTTTTAAAAAAATCATTTCGTCCCACCCGAGACGAAAGTGAATTTGTTTAGAGCTTTTTGCTTTATGTATTTGCATCATTAATCAAAAAGTCGTTTTGATCCCGACTTTGTTTTTATTTTGTGCTTTTTATGGAAAAATGGTAATACAAAAAACCAAAAAATATATTTTTCTTTAATCATTTCCACATATCTGCATAATCATAATGTTTATATCAATAATCAAATCATGCAGTAATAATTATGTTGAACACTTTAACCCTGTATTCTCTCCCAACTTTGAGTTCCTTGTATCCGAAACTAAAGAAGAGGAGAATGAATAATTTCCCAATGAGATTTCTCGCCTAAAGATTTCTTAGCCATCGAAGCTACAAGCAGAATATCAAAAAGTTTGTCCAGAAGATGACATTCATTCACAAAGACTGGCACAGGATGCTCCCGTTTGCTTTGCATGGAATTGTACTTCAGTACACACTTCAACAAGGGCAACCCCCCCTATCCCTCGGTATACAATACAAAGGCAGTGCCTCACATAGAGGTCAGCGTCCCGTCAACGGATGTTCTGATGAAGGCCAAGTTAAATTGAACTTAAAAGCATTATTGTTGAATGTCATAAACAGTTATATCAAAAGGATGAAGCAAACATTCAACAAAAAGGCTCGTCCCCGTGAATTCCAAGAAAGTAGCCTTGTGCTCAAAGTTATATCATCTGTTTTAACCAGATTCCAGGGGCAATGAATGCCTACTTACAAAGGATGGTGACAAACTTATATGTCATGTGAATACCGATGCAGTCAAGAAATACTTTGTTAAAATGAAAAAGTTTGATAAGTCGCGAACCTGAAAAGGCAACTTAGGCAAAAAAGAGCATCTCGATGGACTGTAAACCTGAAAGGGCGGTCCATGCAAAAGTTAGAGACATATATAAAAAAGTGATGAAAAATGTTTATCCTGATAGGTTGCAAAAGTTAAGGATTATGACAAAGTAACTGCATCTGGTCGGACATGACTCACTTGGGGCATTTCAGCCGTCAAAAGACCTCCGATTTATGGCAAGGTAACTGCATCAAATCAGATATGATTCATCTGGGGCATCTTAGTTGACAAAGGACCTCCGATCTGAAGCATCTGCAAATCAAGGACTCAGAACAGTGGAATTCAAAGTTGTTAGGGGGAATAGCGGTTATTGTGTTCAATGTACCTTTCTCATATAATTACCATTTTCCAAACTTTTAAAATCCATGGAGCCACGCCTTTGGCAGGCCACCTCTCATCATGAGTTGTCTTCCCGGAGTGCAAGCTAAGCTCAACGTATTTTCTTTTCCAAAAAATAAATGTGATTAAAATACCCAATATAGGCTATGTTGATTTGTCAATAATCACAACACCACGTTAAACCAATGAAAAACAAATTACAAAAATGGGTGGTTCAATAAGGATATGAAGGCATAAGCATATTATTAAATTCATGAATTAAAAATCAAAGAAATATATAAAATTACTTCTAAAATTAACTAATGACCAAATAACAATAACATAATTAAAGAAAAGATAGTAACAATATACATACCATGAAGAATTGTCAATACATTAAATTAATATAAAAATATATTATCTCTTTGGGGTATTATTTCTACAAATAATTGTGTCGCCACTCTAAACTATTAATAATCTTATATGATTTTTCTTGCCCTTTTTCTTCAACATTTATAGGTTCATAGTAGTCATTGGCTATTAGTGACTAATCTAAACCATTAAATCTTGTTGGTCACCTTTAATAAGGCCTTCCCTTTTAAATACATTTTATTTAACCACAAGATTCAAATATGATACATTGGTTTCCACCCTAACCCCTTATGTATGTGTGTGTGTCTGTGTGCAAAGAGAGAGGTTAGGAACACTCTCTTTCTAATATATGTGGGATCAATTTTCGATGTTTGGTGCCCACATGAATTTCATCCAATAAAAGAGTTAGTGTTAGGGAGAGTGTATAACACTCCTCAATGTTTATATGTATATTAGGGAATACTAGATAAGTAATTAAAAATTATTAAATATTGGTAGATAGGTTTAAACTATAAATACAAACAATATTTTTATGTAAGATCTATTATATGGGTTAAAGGGACAAACATGATACATAAATTTACTTTAGTGACATCTAATAGTTATTCTAATTTAGTGAGGAGTTTTGTGCAACGGAAAAATTGTTAAAAACTATTTACTTGATGTTAACATTGGATGAGGTTTTTTACTATATAAAGTGATCAAGCAATTCATCATTTATTATATGCAAAGTTAAAACATAAGTAAAAATATGGCTGGAATTCTCAAGATTTTTTATATTATGATCATTTATGTTTCTTTGTTTCTTGTTGTATTTGAGGATGAAAGTAAGCTCATTCTCATTTTTTTTATATTAGACACAATATTTTACTTATATTTAGTAATACTTCTTTATCCTTATTTTACATTACAGGAGAGTGTGTTACTGACGCCGATTGTCAGAAAAAATATCCTGGTCCTTCTGAACATCGTTTGAAGTGCATTAACGGTTATTGTGTGGGCATTACTGGGTAGGGTAAATAAATATTTATCCATTGGGCTAAGCCTTTTTATTTTATTTCTCATTATAATATTGTTACTCTTATAATTTGTCCCAAACTTTCATTTAATTATCTGACCTTGCAATTTCTTTGATTGCAATAGAACCATATTATATATATAATTGAAAAAGGAGTACAGGGGGTACTCTAACAATATAGTATAATTCAAAGGCCCATAAAAGATAATCATTTTAAACAGGAACTAAAGCTCTATAAACATTAGAATAATGGGATGGAAGTAAGTAAAACACACAAATAAACACTATTTATCCTCGACTCAATCATATCATACATCCTCATTAAAGTTTCTTTCATATTATTCCTATCTATTTGATGCATGCTAAACTAAATCCTGACAATGAAACTTATAAATCATGATTCCAAAAGTGCTCTTGCTAACAATGTGAAAGCGGCATTCTTGAGGTTTCTATATTCTATAAGTCTATTAGAGTCCATATTTTGGGCCAAAATAGACCACTATATATAGTGTCATCTAGCCATGTTCAAAATAATGATAGTATGTTTTTTAAAATATGGGACCAATAATCAACCGTGTGCATCCATACACAAGATAGTGGTGTAACATCAATGAATCATCATTGAATTCTCTACCAACAATCTATAGAATTTGGGGTAACTTGATCCATAAAATTACGATCTAGTCATTTTTGTTTGAACGATATAGTCATGTTACCGTATTCATTCTTATCCATAACCTTAGTCAATTTTATACTTGTAAACCATCTTCATCATATTCATAGTTTCCATAATAATACTATTTATGATTACTTGATGTTATGGCATATTTATAAAGCCCATAAACTCTGACTAGTCGTCTAATATTCTAATATCAGTGAGAGTGTGATAATTTAAAGTTCATCGGTGGTGTTCTTCTTTTACTTCCATTGTCCCCCTATTATAATTTATTAAGTATGAGTTATTGATATGGCATACATGTAGTAGACATGTAGGAATGATTCACTTGATATACGTGTCTCTTGTTTAATTATATGTACACCTCAAAAGATTTGCAATCATAAATGTCAATTCTTGTTTTTGTTTCTATGAATTGATATTGTTGTACAACTTTAAGTGTCGTATAACATAGCTCACTGCCTATTTTCTACGTGTTTCTTTTCTATTCATTATATGCAGGATATAATCCCCGTGATGATATTGAGGAGTAGTATCAAGGTGTTTGTGTACGAGATTAAAGTAGATAATTATAATCTCACATATATTATGTTGTTCTTTAAAGTTTGTTGGGTTATTGTCTATGTTTAAGTTGAGTTCTAGGCTCTGATATTGTGACATCAGGGTTGAGTTTAATAATATGTTCTTGACATATTTTCTAGTATCCTGAGAAAATATTACATATTTTATTTTATTATGAAGATAATTGTAAGGCTCCAAGAAGAAAATATGTTCTATTTGAGTTATGACTTGAGTTGCTACTTGTCATGATGATGTGATATCTTTTTTTTTTTAACGAAAATGATGATTTAATATCTTAGACTACATGAAATTTTTAACGTCTAAGTTCATATAAAGCATTAACGATATACTTTAAAACTTCAAAACTTGGATCTTATTAGACTTGAAAAAACAATCTTAGGTGGGTGTATTGAATTGAGATTTCATGAGATTTTAAAAGACATTTTAAAAATAAAAAAGTCTTGTGGTATTCAGTCAAGCCTTTTATAGAATATAAAGAAATCTTGTGGTATTCTGTAATGCCCCGGATTTTAATCCAAGACATTACTTAAATATCATTTATTCTTTAGAAAATATGAGTATATTTTCTTTTAAAAATGAAACTAATAAAAGAGAATTAATAGAAAAGATATCTAGAAGGTGACTATATAAATAAAATATTAGAAATTATTCATTAAAATTGATTACTACCTAATAGAGAGAATCCACATCCTCATTTTCTATGGAATTAACAAGAACACTAAAATGAACCTCAAAAAAATGTTTTTAATTACAATTTAAGAAAAACGCAAATTTATTCCCCACGCGTGTACAAGCTAAACATATCATTCTTTCTTCAAATCTTCAAACTCGTTAAGGCATAAAGGCACATGATAAGAAGAATAATAAAACACTCACCACATAAAAGTCAAAAGTTCAATACAAATAAAAAAATAAAAATATAAACTTTATGCAAATGACGCTTGAAATGCAACTAGACCATGATTCGGATATCGCCCTAATTGACACAAGAATAAATCTTCCCATTTGACAAAATAGTTTTTGATCGTGCCAATTGGCAAAATAGTTTTAATAGCCCTGTTTGGCACAATAGTAAATCACCTTAATTGGCAAACCTATGACACAACTACATGCCATATGCGTGATGCACACTCTTTGAAATCATAACCATTTTCACAACATCCACTAAAATATTCATCACATTCATCAAAACATTTTCTCTAAAGGACAAGAGAATCAAACTTAATGTCATGCTATGCCATAAAAGATGAGAACTTTCCACCAAACATGAAATGCAATAAAATTATCTTCTATCTTTTTATTTATATTAAAGTTTCCTCCTTTTATTAGGAAAAGAGCTTTACTATCACCTTAGTCTATGAGATTATGACTACATGATTGTACGGAATACCGCCCTTACCTTTGAATGTTTTTCTCTTCCTAATAGCAAAGGTTAGTCTCGTGTGTTGCTCGAACGAAGGACGGTTCAAAATCAAAGCACATTATTTCCATAAGACCATCCACAACATAGCACCACAAATTGGATTCTAAAATAAATTTTCTATGTCCATATCATTCATTTTACGGTAATACTTAATAAGCACCAATTTTCTCCAACCCAGCACCTCAAAAGAAATTATTAAATAGATCCCACAAATAATTCTATATCATTACATTTCAACAAAATTTATTTATTTTATTAAGACTTATTAAATGGGACCCCACAAAAAATGAAGAGAGAGATGGTGCTTCCATAGCCACCCTTCTTCATAGGCACCCATGTATTATACTCCATAATGAAGGTGCCTATTTAATGTGGTGTTAAATAGATGAAGCACCCACCATTGTAGATGGTCTAAGTCAACTAATTAAGAGGTAATCAAACTCACATTTTTACCATTAAGAGTGAATAGTAAATTCTCTTGTATTTTAAAGGTGGAGATTGAAAATGTTAACCATAACCATGGTCATGAGGCCTGACCAAAATCGTGAGGCTAAAGGAAAGAAGAAAATGCTTAACATTTCTTTAATGGGAGTGAAGGAAATTTGATAGAAATTAAAACAGTAACGCATGGCTCCTTAGGGGGAGATTAAATTGGTCAAACAAAAATTTTGAAATTAAAAGGAAATGTATATGAGTAAATAACATTGACTTGAACCTAGACCGAAGGCATGGTTGAGGCGTGTGAGCCTCAAGGAGAAATATGGTTGAGCATTGAATTGACTTATTACTAGCAAGTTTGGACAATTACATAGGAAGACTTGGTATGCAAAATTGACCATGCATGAAATTACTAAAGATTGGTGGCTTATAATGGTAATTGAATGCACTTTGTAGCAAAGGATGAAAAACACGATCAGCATGGTGTAAATGCTAGGAAACACTCAACATGTAAATTTTTATTATTATAGATAGATTATAGATAGATAGAATATCAATTTTGACTTGGCCGCTCTCCCTATTCCAAATATTATAATTAATTTCACAATGTTATAAATTGTTAAACAATTAAAATATTGCTAAAAAACCAATTAACAATCATTCATCTGATGCTAAAAGATAATCAAGTTACTAATAATAAGTATTTATATGATGTTTTGAAAAAGTAATAAATGATTACATGAACTTAAGAAAAATAGTTTAGACACTATGGTTGGTTATAGCACTAAAAGAAACTTGTCATTTAGCAACGGCAGAAACCGTTGGTAAAGGTCTCAAAAGCCGTTGGTATAGGTCATAAAACCTATACCAACGTCCACCTGCTACCGTCTAGGATACTATGCTTATACCAACGGCAAGAATGTCGTCCCAATAGCTTATACCAACGGAAAATTAGCTTGATGCTATAGATTTCGGAGCTATAGCAACGACATTTTACACCTATTAAATAGCTTTAGTCAACCTCCATATCCGTTGGTATAGGACCAAACTGTCCGTTGCTATAGGTTCTCTTCTTTTTTTTTTAAATAAAATTCACCCTAATATAAATATTTTTTAATAATAATAAAATTTTCACAATAATTCCTGACCAAAAAAAATAATATATTCGGCAATACTTTTTATTGCACTACACAAAATTTAAGGTAACATCAAAGAAAATTTCAATTATATGATCAAAGTAGTAAGTCTTACAAACATATCAAAATAACAAAATAATG
>Ga0228711_1011458_pt1 | contig 11243 bp, 9 predicted proteins | sample MedpolnodulmetaG_2_FD_177996 | JGI IMG/M metagenome (GOLD analysis project Ga0228711, IMG submission 177996) | Root nodule microbial communities from Medicago polymorpha collected in Santa Monica, California, United States - brown nodules | ecosystem: Host-associated > Plants > Roots > Nodule...
AAGTAACTGATAATATCACCTAAAGCTTTCAGGTATGCACCAAAGGCTAATTCAAAAGAGAAATGTATGAATACAACACAAGAATATGAAAAAGGTACAACACTACTAGGTTACTCGCCGTGGCGAGTGGAATTACTCGCCGTGGCGAGCAAACATTGTTGTCTGTTACACAGTTACTCGCCGTGGCGAGAGGGTAGCGAGCAAACACTGCTCTCTGTCACGTATAGCTCGCCGTGGCGAGCAGACTACTCGCCGTGGCGAACGTAACAGGTTTTCTGTCGGGAAGTGTGATTCTTAACCCGAAAAACCAAATTTTCATCCAACTCAATCCCAAATTTGATAGGAAACTCAACCTATGATCATTCTACAACCTGAACATCATTTATCTATGAATTCTACGGACTTTCTACACTCTTAACAACCAATTTTACGGGTTCTTTCATCTAATCCGGTTTTAAACCCTAATTCTCAATTCACATGAACAACAACAAAACTACATGCTAAATTCAGGTTCAGAATTATACCACTTGAGATTCGAGAATATTAGTCCCACCCTTACCTTAGATTGGTGATTGCAAGACTCAACAGGTTCTCTCTTCTCTTGGTTCTCCTCTTCTCCTCTTTCTCCAAAGACTTCTGTAAAACCTAGTTTGTCTGGCTCTTATTTTTCTTTATATACTCAACAAATTTTCTAATTAACTCCACCTATTTCTAATTAATTCCAAAGCAGCCCCTCTAAGTCTATTTATTCTAATTTCCACCCATCCTACTAAATAATAAATTAAAGCCACTTAATAAAATATTAATACACACAACATAACACTTATCAACATAAATCAACACAAATCAACATAAATCATATAAAAGACTCTAAACTCAGCCAAAATAATCAGATAATTAAATAGGGCATTACACTAATAATCCTTACGAAGGTGGTAGAATCTTATAGGATTAATAACCCTCTACCGTAGCGCGTGAATAACCATAGTGTGACCATTATGCCTTTCGAAATCTCGGAACGCCAATTTAAGTCTATGTTTCAATTACCTTTGAATTAACAAGACCCCACACGTAAAGATCACCGTGTGACCAGCAGATGTAGTTAGCCATCAGAGGGATATACCTATAATCAACTGGGAGAGTAAGGCCCTACACGTAAGGATCACCGTGCGATCAGCAGGTGCAACTTGACGACCGACTATGTCAGAAACGCCCCACGACCTCATTACTTAGATAGTTCACTTAGAATAACTAGATGCGACATGTATGTTAATTAAATATCCCACAAATAAACAGGGGGGATTCGAAGAATCCTCTAACCGTTGTTACTTTTTTGCAACCAAAAACAGGTAACTTGCTTTGTTGCAAACAGATAAAAATTGAAAATCTCTTAACCCTTATCTCTTTATTTTATCGTCAACCTAAAATAAGTAACGCGAGTTGTTTGGACAAAACGACAATCCCTGTGGATATGATACTCACTTATCACTTTATTACTTGGTAAACGATTTGATACACTTGCCTAATCCAACCATCAATGTGCAAATCTTGTCACTGCGGTTACTAATAGTGCACCATTGCCTCTCCGGATAATTCGAGGGGACAATTTTTCAATAAAAATTACTGAGGAAGTGTACACTAGAGGGTTAGAAAAGCGTAAGTATCACATTCATGGAAGACTGTTTTTGAACAAGGGCGATAAGTCGTATACCACCAAAGAAGTGACTGGTAAGCTTTAGAAACATTGGAAAACAAAGGGTCCTTGGAATTTGATTTCCCTTGATCGTGAATTTTACGAATTCGAATTCTTTTCTAATGATGATATGCGCACTACCCTAGCAATGGGGACTGTTAATCTTAAGGCGGGCCTATTGTGGCTCTTTTGTTGGTCTAAGGACTTTAATAAATACTCTCAGTCCCTCACTCATGCGCAAGTATGGATACGACTTCTAGACTTGCCACATGAATATTGGTTAGATAGAATCTTGATGGAAATTGTGTGCTATGATTGGAAGCCCGCTCATTATAGACGACGCGGCTCAGAAATGAACCTTCGGCCATTACGCGTGGGTGTTGGTGGATATAGACTTCTCCCATCGTCTGTTTTATGAGATCATGGTGGAGAGGGAAGGCTATGTGTTCCCTGTTGAGATGGAGTATAAATGGTTGCCTGAATTTTGTACGCATTGCCAAATTCTTGGTCATTCGGTCACGAACTGTCGTTTGTTGCATCCGGAAAAAGATTTGACTAAGGACTGCGAGAAATCACACAAGGGGCAGGACAAAGGGAAGCAGTTAATCATTCAATAGAAGTCGCAGAGACAGATATGGCAGGCACGTGATAACCCAACTAGCATTGGGTCTTCTTTAACTTTTGAACAATCGGTTACTGATGCACCAACGTCTGAAATTATGGCACCAACTGCGGCACCTGAGCAGACTAAACAGCATGTGTCCCCCTCAGTTAGTGTTCCTGTTGACACACATCTTGCAAATCCTGAAAATGTTACCGATGAGATTGCCCGTACCAATGATCATTTGGTACTTGAAAATGGTGACAAGTCTGCATTCCATTATAATTTGGCATTTGAAAATGTTACTGATGAGATTGCATGTACCGATGTATTAACGAAAACCACATGGTTAGAACCGGTGTTGCAATTACAAAATGCGATTGTTTCAATCGACACTCTCAACCATTGGGAGGGGATTGCGCAAGCTGAACTTGAAGGACTAGAAGTTGCGGCAACAAGCCATTCTCCTGCCATTCAATCGCATCCATCTGCAACTGTAATCCCGCATCGTTGTCCTATAATTACAAGAGACTTGGAGGTCATTCAATAGGCCCTGTTTATTTCTAATGTGGCTGATAAGGAGGGGTTTACCAGTGTTGTTTCCAAGAGCAACCGGAAGAAGAATAAAAGCTATCAAACCCGCTCCCGTGGTCCGTTACCAAATCCATCTCTATGACCATTCTTTATTGTCTCTTATCTTTCGCGAAGGAAATGGTCACTTAGTTATGGATATGGTTTGGTGGGACATTATGCCCGAGTTTGTTCGGGGGGACTTTTTTAGGGACCGTTCTACGTTACCTAATTTTCATTTTCCGATATTTCTTTTTCTTTTTGAGGGTTTGGTTTGGCCCCCTCCTCTTGTACATATTTTTCCTTTTTTTTTCTATATATTTAATATATGAGTGAGCGGCAGAGGATTGGAGCTTCCTGGAGGTGCTCTAGTCGGGATGTCCAACGGCTCCTTGATGTCTTCCTCATTCTTGATTCAGTAAAAAAGTACATTGTTTGAATATTTTAATTGTAAATTATTAACTCCCGTATTATTTTCTTATAAGTTTGATTGATTGAACAAATCATATACTAAAACTTAAGAAGTTTATTAGAAATGTTGATCATATAAAAATATTTTAAAAGAAGTTTGTTAATAAAACCCCTTTAAATACATTTAACAATAATTTTAATTTCATATTCTATCTCTTTTTTTTTTGGTAGATTTTATATTGTATCCCTATTAAGTTCTTTTGTCTTTTTTAATAGACTCATGCATCACACAAGTCAAAAGTTCAGAGTTACTAAATGTAAAGGGTTAAAAATATTGTTAACTATCGCGGAAGATGAAAATACAAGTTTACTAAGTAGTGTTTCAGAATGTTTGTTAGTTCATATTATTATTACTCATGTGATGTTTAAAGGAAGTTTCATCATAATATATTTCATGTTGTTATATTGAACTGTCTTTAATGTTATGTTAGAGTCCTAAATTTATAATTTATCATTGACGCGTGCGAAAGCACGAGTTGATGATCTACTTATAATAATAAACATCTCCATTTCAATTAGGAATTGAACTTGAGAGTATCCTAACCCAGAGTCGCCCAACATGGCTATGGCCGCCCTCAACTTTAACATGGCTATGGCTTTATGATTCTAATTCTATATGCTACTATTGTAAGTCATGTTTTAGATCTTAATTAAACTCTAAAATATATAATACTTGTGTGTTTGATGTTGGTGGGCCGGTTAATTTTGCTTCGAGATCGGGAGTTGGCGTCTAGCTGCAATCTTGTTTGGCTTGCTATTGTCTTTTCTCTGGTGGACCGAGGGTAAGGGGTGCCCTTCTGATTTGGTCCTTGTAGTCTGGTGGGCCGATCGCTTTTGATTCGAGATCGGGTGACAGTTCTTTTGGGTCAAGTTTTGGTTTTGGGCTTGTTTGGTGTTTCTTTCGGCGGTCCGGAGATTGAGTGGTGATGGAAGCTGATTGATCTTTAGAATAGGGGCTCAACTTTGGTGATGAGGTTAAGGTGTTTCTTTTAGAGGGTTTTTTTTCGGGAGGAGTAGTGGCGATGCTGGGTTCGGATACCGTTTGTCAGTGGTTGTTTCATGAAGGAATTTGTTTTAGGTGGTGATGTTAGGAGATTTTTATTTTGGTTTTGATTTGTGGTTATGGTGTACCGTCTATATGCGGCGACACCATTTGTACCTTGTTTCGTCCATACATTGCGTCTTGCGGAGATGGCGTTTAATAATATTTGCCGATTAAAAGAAGAAAAAAAATACTAACAAGTTGACAATTGGTCTCCCTCAAAATCAATTAAAGATGATGATCCAACTACACCAGATGCATATTCCTCATGGAACGTCCTTCCTCAAAAAATCAAAATGTTCCAACAAGATCCTTGCACCGTGCTGCGTTTGCATTTCTTTAATATTAATTACTTGACTTGGTCTGAGTCTTCACTATTATTATTACATAAGGTATGAGAATACATTAACAAATGTAAGTGACCTCCAATTATAAATAGCGAGGTTACTCCCTCTGCTTAACATAGTATTTCATAAAGCAGTTCAGTTTTCTCTTTGCTAAGTACGAGGAGAATAAAGAATTGGTATGTAAAGTATAAGATACCTATGTATGTGTCTATATATACATATACACACACTTCTATTTTTTTTTATCAAGTAGCTTAGTTGCTAGAGAGCTCACACACACATCTATTTTATTAATAAATAAAAGAAACAAAGATGGCCAAATTAACATTTTGATTTCGTGTCTTGAACATTATCGAGGTTACAAGTCTAGGGTTTATGATTAATTGTTTTGACAATTTGTTATTTTGATCCAGAAAATGATGTCAAGCATAGCACGGAGAGGCTTCAATTACAAGAAGACACTAGAAAGACCAACTCGTGTGATAGAAAGTCGGCAAAATCGTGTTATTGATGGCTTGGTACGAGATACAGTAAAATATAATACATCGTTCTAACTTTTTTCAATTCTTTTAATTTATATTTCTCTCTTCAATTCTTTTAATTTATATTTCTCGTATGATTAAAAAGAGATATTTTTGTAAAGTGATTGATATCTAATTTTTTTACCCATGCAACATTATTATTATAGTTCTGAATGTGATATTGCCAATATGTTATACGTAGAACATTCTTAATAAATAGATATGGTCCTCATTATAAACATTTTACGCTATCGGTGATTTGCATTGATTTTAAACATGAAATTTATAGGTCTTCTCAAAAAAAAAAAGTTGTTGGTCTTTGATATAAGAGACATACTTTTATGGCCAAAGCCACAACAAAAGTACACTTAAACAGACATTCATAGAAATGACTCCTATGAAAATTTAATTATTTAATTATTTCAACACACATACATATGAAAATAAATATTAATAATTCTTTGATATCGTAAAGTAATATATAATTTGAAACAAACAAATTTTGCTAGAATGACATATAAAGTAGCACGGATGGAATATAATTTAAGTATTTCTTCTTTTACCTTTTTTCATTTGTGTAAATATCTAGGGATGTAATCAACTTGATATAAGTAAAAGGAGAGAATTAATGTCTTTGGCTTCTATATAAATGCTCATTGTAGTTTTGTTGTTTTGATTCAGAAGATGATGTCCGCTACACCACAACAGAGCTACAATTTCCCGGACAAACTAGAAACAACGATGGGTTTGTTAAAATCTGGTCAAGAGAATGTGATAAATGCATCACTTGCATTTCTTCGAGAAAAAGCAAAGATTAAGGTATGTTATCAATAAATGGTCTCAAAATGAACCTTATCTTTTTTTAGATGACTTTAATTTAATATTGGTGAAGTGGTTATGTAGTATACGGGTGATTTCATCATAAAATGACTAATATTACTTTAGTTATGTATTGTCTAAGGAGAACATCTAATATCGAGACAGTCAGAAAAATATACTCAGTACACCTTCCAGACACTATTATAAGCACAAATCAATATTTTAGATTTATTCATTAAATGATGTATGTGGTCTATAATAAAGATCATGTACATCATTAATTAAATGAATCTAAAATGTAGATTTTTGTTTATAATGATGACCGGAGGATGTATATTTTTATAGAATAATAACAACAACAACAACAACAATAATAATAATAATAATAATAATAATAATAATAATAATAATAATAATAATAATAATACATTTGGATTACTCGCTCCATCTCATATTTGGTAGTTTATTTGTGTTTTACACGGTTATTAATTAAATATTTAATAATGTTAATTTTAATTATAAAATGTGTATCATTTACGATTATTAATTATAGTTAATGGAATAGTTATAGATAATTAAAATGCAATAAATAAGAGTATGTTAGTCGGAAAAAATAATAAATGTTATATCGGTATTATAAAATAAACAAATAATTTGAATCAAAGAAATTTAAGAAAGAGAACATGTAATTTCAGACAGAAAGAGTATTTTTAAAGGACTATATTAGCAAAATAAAAATAGAAGTTGATGATTTTTCTCTAGGGTGAACTTGCACTGGCTCTTAATGGAAGTGCTATAGCAACCTCAACTCTTCTTGGAGTGCCTTTGGGACACAATTCATCATTCGTTGAAGGCCCTGCAATATTTCTTCATCCTCGCATTAGGGAGGCCATTTTTCATGGTAGCACAAATTCAATAACTGATAAAGGTATACATACTTAATTGAGAAATGATATTGGAAGACCATTGTGTTTTTACACCCATTTGACATTGGAAGACCATTTTATGATAATTTTTTATACAACTCTCTTATACTACCATTGTGTTCTTACTCTATTTCTTTCTCTTTAACCCTTTATTTTTTTAATTCTGAAAAAGAGCAAAGAAATGGTTGTCACAAAGATGGTTGTATAAATATATTCAAATTTCATCATGTAGATATTTAGAAAAATATTTAATTTTAGAAACTAATCAAAGAAAACTACATAAAATTTTTAATTAATATTTTTTTCTTTGCAGGCAAGAATTTAAACGACCCACAAGTGATAGCTGATGTTGGTGATGTCCCTGTCCAAGATATTCGAGCTTGTGGAGTCAAAGATGAGAGATTAATGAAGTTAATTAGTGATTCTGTCAAGATTGTGATGGATCAGGTATATACATTGTTAATATTTGAGACATTCTATTTTTAACAATTATGTTATTGTTTAATGGTATTTTTGGTAAACAACAATGCTAGTTTTAAGTTTATTGTTTGTAGGATTCCACCGGATTATGATTTTATTCATATTTTTTTATTGGATATATTTTGCGCGCAATTGTAAAAACTAATTCTTCGAATCATAACAGAGGTTATTTCGAATCCAAAATGTTTTGATTAGTTTAAGAGATATCTTATCCTTTCATTCAAGTTTTCTTGAGTATTTAAAGATTATGATTATTTGTGAATGTAAAAAATATTTAAAAGATGAATACTTACCATCTTCAGCAAAAAAAAAAATAATAGAGAAAAAATATATAATATCTTTATAAAATTAATTTAAAATACCATTAAAATACCAAGGACCACTACCTAAAGAGATTGTACAAACATACTTCATGGATAATATATGGTGGTGTTGGCTTGAAATGTCTCTGCAAAAATAACACGATCTTAGTTTTGGGATGAATAATCATTTTTTTTATAACTTCATATATAAATAAATAATAATTTTTACTACAAGAAAAATAATCATTGTTCAATTGAAATTAATGCATTAATTTAATCATGCAGCCTACATTGCGTCCCTTAGTTTTGGGATGTGATCACTCCGTATCATTATCTGTTGTTAGAGCTATATATGAGAAGCTTGAAGGTCCTGTTGATATTCTTCATTTTGGTGCACATCTAGATCATGAGAATCCCTTAGCACAAATCAAGAAGAGTGGCTATGTGAAACGAGTAGTGCAGGCATTTTTCAATTCTTTTCTTTTCTTTTATGGTTATAAATACTTTTATTGCATATTTTCATGCTTTTAATTCTTTAATTTATTATAGGTCGGTTTGCGATCTATAACAGCTGAAGGACGTAAAGAAGCCAAAAAAATTGATGCAGAGATACATGAAATGAAAGATTTTGCAAAAGAACGCGCTTCTTTAGAGAATCTGGTATATTTCTTTATCTTTTCCCTCGCTTTCTCCACGCAACACTAATGAATTGTGAAAGCTTGCATTCCAATTGAAAACTTGATGAAACAATTGTGTGTTGGTTTATTAAGAAACAAATGAATGAAAGTGTGCTACACTGATCCAAATGAATCCCTAGCCGCACATTGCATCTCGCAAGTAAACCCTAGCGGAGCCCCATCTCCTATTCAACTAAAATAAAATAATTTGAATATAGCAAACGTTATATTTTTCTACACATAATTATTCTTACGGCTTGAGCAATAAACATAATTAATTTGACAAATAATAGTAGTATTAATTTTTTTACCTAATAATATTATGAATTTTTAAACCTTCATAATGTATTTTTGCAGACACTAGGAGGTGGTGAAGGTGTAAAAGGAGTATATGTATCAATAGATGTGAATTGTCTTGATCCTGGCTACGCTAAGGGAGTGTCTTTCCATGAATCAAGGGCACTTTCTGTACAAGATGTTCTCAACATTCTTCAAAATCTCCAAGGTGATATTGTTGGTGGAGATGTTGTTGAGTACAACCCACAACATGACACTGATTATAAGACGACTGCCCAGGTTACCGCTAAGCTGGTCACAGAATTAGCTGCAAAAATGTCCAAATGATGAATTGATCACTGAACTGCCACTGCTACGGCGATACTTAAAATAAGGAGCATTCATGAGGCGACTTAGCTAATTTTCTTTTCAATCATAGTCTCTGCAACTCTTCGCAGAACACACTCAGTTCAAACAAAATAAGAGTTATGTGTATGTGTGTTTTAGGCTTTAGCAGGTCTAGTCAAAATCACATAACATTTGTGCATTTGTTTTTAATTAGCTTGTTTTGAATTAATATGTTCCTAATGTGTCATCACACCGTACCAGTTTGATTTTGTGATCTTTAATGGCATAAATTGAATTTCGAATAAATTAAACAATTAATAATAATTTCTCTGTCCTAACTAAAATAATTAATTAATTTTATGGCAAAATAAAAAGTACATACTTTGCAACAAGTTAATACTCATACTTGTAACACCTTAAACTCTTCGTATAATATTTAAATAGGACATGCAACCATTAATCAAATACTTCAAGATATTAGTCTTCGTTAATTATCTATAGATAGTTCATCATGTAAATAACACGTCACAATGGAAAATAAATCTCAATATCATAGAGTCAAATATCACATCTCGGGATATATCATCAAAATGAACACAGAGGTTCCACCAATAAATCGACAAGAACTTAAAAATTCCAAACTGTCCTAGTCAGACATCACTAGACAAGACTCCAAAAAGAAAGCGGTAAAGGACGAGTAGGCTCCAAATACATCCGTGGAAAACTCAAGGCAACTAAGCGTCCTCAACCTGCAAGTCTACCTCAACAAGCGTAGGTGGCAACCACAATTAAGATGGTGAGAAATATTCAACACAAAGATAATACGAACATCACATATACATATTCATCATAAGCGTACAATTTTCACATGTATTCTCATCTAATTATTTAATTATTTAAATAGGTCCAATGAATCTCAAATCATCAATTCAAGAGTATAATCAAGAAAATCATTATCATTAAAGAAATGACCAAGTTGAATGCACATCATTCACACACAGTCACCATTGTCAAATCACACATCTTCCACATTGTCACACATAGACAAATTAAGCATCTTCCACATAGACTCACATTTATGTATGCAATGTTCCTGACTCAACTCTATATGCATGTGGTACCATTTTTGAATATTAGAGGTATGTTTCTGAGTGATCCCACCATTGTCATATCATCATTTTTCACCATCATTAAATCGGATTGACCACGAAGGCATGAACGTCACACTTGACTCGACAATGCACATTAATAACATTGTTATATAAACATCATAATATCACCATCGTTATATCAACATCGTTATTTCAACATCATAATATCACCATCGTTATATAAACATCGTCATAAAACCACAATATTATATCAACATCGTCGTATCAACATCGTCATATACAATACTGTTGAGGCAAAATCCCTAATTAATTTTAAAGATAACAAACTTTGATGATTAAGGAATTAAGTGTTTGTTGGAGAATATTTTGGTAAGCACCCATAAATCTTCTATAGACTGAAAATGAAGAGATGTGTAAGGATATAGGCAAGCCAATTCCTAATCTTGAGAGAGTAGTTGCAGTCAAAAAACAAATGCAAAGATGTTTCAGCAATGGGGGAGCAAAGAGTGTTGGAACAAAGGGTGTTTCACAAGTTACCTATTAAGTTTTGACAATAACAAGGTATTAAAAATAATCAATTGGATATGCTAAACAATTTGTTCAAAGTGTACAGGATCCATAATCAAAGTTCTATTCATAAAGATTCTGTTTGAACAAGTTCAAGAGCAAAGGAATTTTATTTGAAGCTAAGAGCGTCTGGAAGAATGCATCTGAAGAACTGCGTCTGAAGAAACGAGTCTGAAGAAGAGCTCCTGAAGACACGTCATCAGAAGCAAGGTCATCAGAAGCACTGGTCATCAGAAGCATATCTCGCCAGAAGCTACTTCACCAGAGTTGACAAAGGACAATGTACGAAGTGTACGGCCACGAACTCTGCAACCACCATCTCTGCAATCTTTGTCTCTACAACAAGACAAAGATAACAGTATCATTGCTGCAGACGTTGTTCCTTTTGTTTTGGAATGGATTTGAAATTAGTTCTTCATAGGACAACTATCAAATCAGGCAAAAGATCAAGGGTGAAGAATCAAAGCTTCAAAGCAAGACAAGTTGATGTA
>Ga0228711_1011459_pt1 | contig 11243 bp, 7 predicted proteins | sample MedpolnodulmetaG_2_FD_177996 | JGI IMG/M metagenome (GOLD analysis project Ga0228711, IMG submission 177996) | Root nodule microbial communities from Medicago polymorpha collected in Santa Monica, California, United States - brown nodules | ecosystem: Host-associated > Plants > Roots > Nodule...
TCTTTCTTAATCAAACTTCCAATCCATTTAATCATACTTTGAGTCATCTTTTAATATAAAAAATACAAACCAATTCATATTTGCCACTTGGCTTTTCATTTTAAAACCTTTTTCAAAACTAATAAAAAACACACAACCAATCAAACGTCAATTTCTACCCCAAACTACGAGGTTTTGATCCCTCACGGGTACGTAGGCAAATGACACTCGTCCTTCCAAATCAATAAAAAAATGTAGATAAATAGGAATTTTTTTTCTTCTTCTTTTTATCACTTTAAATTCCATTTTTAAACAAGCAAGTTTATAGCACAATTAATTAAATAAAATCAAGAGGTTCTCGTAGAGTACTACGGGCATAAAAGGTGTTAATACCTTCCTTTTATGTAACTAACCCCCGAACCCTAAATCTCTTCAATATGGGGTAGTTTGAACTTTTTCCCCTTTTTAAAAAAAAAATTAAATGTTCGGTCGTGAAATAATTAATGAGTCAAACGCTAATCAAATAGCCTTGACCTCCGAAAAATGATGTGACATGGACCACATAAACTCTTGTTGCAATGTGGTCCATATAAAAGAATCCTGTGCTGAGGTTGTCCGGATTATACAATCTGAACCACCATTCACCCTACAGAAAGTACCAAGTTTCGTTTGTTTCAACCAGAATCGTATGTTTCCGGATTATATAATCCGGAATTCATGTGTAATCCGGATTATAAAATCCGGACTGCATCAGAATCTTTTGGTCAGTGGTCTGCACCACACAGAACACATTTGTCAATTGTTTTGGTCTTGGGTCAAGTCAAGAAAACATGTTTTTACACGTTTTTTGACTGCATTAAGTGTAGATACACTCCATGCAATCATTCCTTCACTATAAATAGTCTTCCAAACCACACCATTCTCTCCCACCCTCTCCTCCTCTTCCTTCTACAACCATGGTTTTTCATCGTTGGCCTTTCATAAAAACATGCCTCTTTGAAAATTTTCAGGGATTGTATGAATAGTCAATGGGGCTCAGGGGCATTGTTTTCTTCTTCCCACCCTCCTCTTTCCTCCTCCCCTGTCTCCTCTCCAACAGTGAAGCTACTGGTATGTCCTATCAGCCGGAGCCACTGGTTTAGCTTACCCCCCTTAGAAATAATTTTAGGTTCTTATGTAAAAAGTTTAAAAAGCTTCAACATTATTGTAATGTATTATTCAAATATCAATGAAATGAGTTGTTTTTATCTTTTTGTCTTTTTATTTCTGTTTTATATGTTTATTTGCATTTAGTTTACGAATCTCAAAGCTTAAAAATTGAAAAAGTACTAGAAAAAGACCATTCTGAATTTTGAAATCTGGATAAATCTGGAAAATTCTAACAATTCAATCCGGAAAACGAAATCCGGATCAGGGGTAATTTTGGAAAAAAATAGGGCGCACGAGGAAAGACATAGGGTGGAAAAAGTAAAACTCTTTTATTAAGACACGAGGAAAGACATAGGGTGGAAAGACATACAGTGAAGCCCAATGTTAGATCATGTTTAGCGTTGCTCCAAACATAGCTCAGCCCAATAACTCAGGAAACTCTTCTCTCTCAAATTCAGATCAAACCCTAGATCACTCACAATCACAGCCGTCACCTCCACTCCATCAACCCTCTCTGATTTTCTTCTCTATTTCTCAGCTCGTGAATTCACCAAATCACCCAAATCTCTAATCTCAATCGATTTCCTACTCTTTCAAACCCAGATCAAATCATTTTCTCCTCTATTCATCATTGTATTGTTTCACTACTTTCAGTAGGGTGTGTTACTGTGTTTTTCATGTTATTGTTTCACTGCATTCTCTTCCATGTTTCTCTGTTTTTTGTATTCTTTGTTGAGGCGCACAACCGACCCAACCCAACCGTGGAAACCGTCCAACCGACTAACCCGTGACAAGACACAGTTGAAATTGGGTCTTGATTTAGTGTCTACAATTTCATCTAGTATGGCGATTTCGGGCCCAAACACGTCCGAAACCGCCCGATGCTCAGCCCTAGATTGTCAATCGCTATAATTATCACCCTTCTTCAAAGGGTGATGAAAAAAATTAAAAGATACTCCAAGAACCTCAAAATGTACTCCATTCATCCCCATATCTAAGCACCTATTTGACTTTATTTTTGTCCCTAAATGTAAACCCATTTTCAAATTACAAGATGCATTTATTATTATTTTTCTTAAACATACCCCTAATTAATACTACTATATGAAAAGTCAAATTTAATACACATATAAACAAAGGACAATTTGGTAATATTAACACATTAATTACACCACCAACTTTTCTTAGGAAATGTGAAAAATATAAAAGGTGGGACGAATAGAGTATTTCTAGAACAAACAAACAAGGGGTAATAGTCACTTTGGTTCCTGAAATTGTAATGAGTAGTCAAAATAGTCTTTCAATGTATCAAAACTTCAAAGTAGTAATTGATTGTGCATTTTGTTAGTCAAAATAGTCCTTAATGTTAAAATATTTCATTAATATTGTCAGATTAGTCGTCCAATATACTTACTTATTGTCATATTAGTCCTTAAAAATACATGTTTATTGTCATTTTAGTCCATATATGAAAAGAGTTATTGTGAACATTGAGATGTTTTTTAGCGTCAAAGACTATTTTGACCAACAGAATGCACAATCAAAGACTATTTTAAAATTTTGATACAATGAAGAACTAAAATGACCGATCATTACATATTCAAGGACTAAAGTGACTATTACCCAAACAAACAAACAATCATTTTTTATTTTTCAAATACAACCCATTTTCCAAGTCCCTTGGAAAATTAAAAGAGATAAAACCAAATTTAGTGGACATAAAGTGTAACTTAAATATTTTAGATTTTTGAGAATAATATATAAAGGGTCGTGAGGGGGAACATAGAAGAAGAGACCAAACAACCTCAGAAGCCAAATCTCTCTCTCTCTCTAAGAAGAAGTGTTTGTGCGAAAACATGTCGGGAAAAGGAGCAAAGGGTTTGACAACTGGTAAAACACCAGCTAACCTCAAAGACAAGGACAAGAAGAAACCCACTTCTCGTTCCTCAAGAGCTGGTCTTCAGGTTCTTCTTCTCTCTCTATTACCCTTTCGTTTCATCGTTTTCTTGTTTCTTAATGTCTCAAGTTTTAACCTTTTTCACTCTTTTGTTTTGGATCTACATAGTTCATCGCATTTACCTTATGTTACATAGCTAAAGTATTGATTTTTATTTAATTTTTACGTTTTTATGTATATTTTTTCGTTAAAAGGATAATGGGTTTTACTTTTTGTAGAGAAAAATTGTATTTTTAGATTTAGGTTTTTATCTAAGATGGAGAATGGAGTAAAAAGATTGATTTTATTTTCATCAAGATTCAAATTTGGGTATATTTTATTTTGATATTGTGTTGTTACCGTTGTTTTACCTTTGTCTGTACAGTGATTTTCATTCTCATGTTATTAGTTTTTCACTGACCCATTTACAATTTGCTTAACTGATTTACTGTGTCATGTTGATGGTGTTCATGGTGTATCTTTTTGTTTATAGTATAATTACCTTGTTTTGTTTTATGGCTTATGATGCGAGCACAAACACACAGTGGCGGCAAACTTTTGAGTAAATTCGCCTCATGAAATTGTAGGAGTCCAACATTTACACTTATGAAATTTGCAAATTGGAAAAAAAAAACCTTGATTTTGAATTGTATTGAACAACTTGGTCCTTCTCCTAACTTGTATCTAATCTACAGTCAAGTTAGTTTCAGAATTATCACACTTACAAATAAATTAGTCATTTAGTTATATCGCTTATTGTCAAATTTGTCCTTATGAATTAACATAAAGACCAAGTTGTTCGGCGTCACTTAAAATCACTTATTTTTTAAATGCAAATGTTAATAATTAGTTGTCAGGTTAGTTTTTTATCTTTTGTCTGGGTTTAAACCCAAGACCTCTCACTTTTTATGCATTAGCTAAAACTAGTGTGTATATATATATATACACACAAAAACATTGGGTCCACACTTTTACCTTGAGAGAAAGATGTTGAAAAAACCTGAGCCGCATAACACATACAAGGTGAGAGATGAACTTTGGGTCGCTGGTGCAAACTGAAAATACCAGGGTGTGCAATGTACAGGTGCATATTTTAAAAATCAGGGTGTGCAGGTGCACACCCTCACTACTGAATAGATCCGCCCCTGCACACAGATAAGTAATAGTTTGAGAAAATTGAATAGTTGAATATGGTCTCATGTGTTGGGGTTGGTGTTGTGTATACTGACTTACCAAGACATGTTTCACACCGGAGACGCCTTTAATCTTAAGTGTTGGTGCTACATTGTTTATGGTTGTTTATTTTATTTCTTTGGACTTTTAATAGAGACTAGACCTTGATTTGGTCATGAGCCTTGATTTGAAGTCTTCCTTTTTTTGAAAAGAGATAATGCATGAGTGGCCGTTGCGGATAGTAGAAGGGATTGAGGGTGGCCATGGCCCTCCTAAAATTATTATTTCCCTTCTTAATATGAATATGTTTGTATATATGAGTATGGCTAGTAACACTCTCTTTTGAACATGCTCTCTAATACTCACTCTCTTATTGATTTAAATCATTGTGGGTCTACACTTTGAAAATCGAACCCACACATTGGTGGGGGACATACATTGATTTCATCCAATAAAAGAGTTGGTGCTAGAGAGTGTTGAAAAGTGAGTGTTACTTGCATTCCTCTTGTATAGTTGTATATATATTATACGTTTTGTAGTTATCACTTAATCTTTAGTGGTGCAGTAATCTTTAGTTTTTGTAGTTTGCTTCTCGCTTTTGGATTATAAATGCTTTAGTGGTGCAGTGGTAATCTGCTTTTTTGGCTCCTATGAGGATAGAGGCTTGAGTCTTACTTTTAACCTTTTGTTTGTATTTTTTCGACTCTTTTGGAGATGTGATTCCAACCTTGATCTTGACAAATAAAACATGCGACTCTTACCAATGACTAAGAAATTCTGTGTATTTAACTTATAGTATTATTTTTATCCAAAAAAGAAAAATTATAGTATTATTTTATAACTGTTTGGCCCCCTCCAAAAAAACCATTCAAGCTCTGCCACTGATAAGGTGGGCGACGTGTTAACTTGTGCATATGTGAAAATCTATTTTCAAACAATGTAGTCAACCATGTCTAATTGAAGATAGCATTTTTGTTCTCATTGCTTAATCTGTGTTTTATGTAATTTACATATTCTTTCTTGCTTTTGGATTACTAAGGCTTTGTTTGCGATTTTGGAGGGGAAGGGAGGGTTTGGGGAACTAAAAAATTGTATTATAGGAGGGTTTTGAGGGGTTTGGGAGGGTTTATATGAATTCTTCAAATTTAATCTATGTTGTTATAATATTCTTAAAATTAAGAATATATTAATCATAAGCATTAATTTATCACTCTAAAAAAAATACTCTTTCAAAAAATGTGAAAGATTTCTCAATTTTTCCCTATATTTTTCTCCCCCCAAAGCCCTTCCTTCCCCTCCCCTCCAAACTCCCAAACAATGCCTAATGTGATGAATTCCGCAAAGTGGCAACCTGACATTAAAAGGCTGCCTGGTAAGGTGGTTTTTTCTTTTGCTTCAGCCACATGTTTCATGGCTACAGCAGGTTCATCTATAACATGTGTCATGGCTTCAGCCTGATATTGTTGTGAGTTACTAGTATCTTTGGATGCTGTGTTAATTATTTCTTTTTGCAAACCGTTAATTATTGTATTTCTTTGATTCTTGAAACTACTACTTTTTTTCCCAGATTTTAAGCATGCTAAATTTTGTTGTCTGGCTGCAAATCATGTTGAACTTGTTGGCATTGTTTAAATTTATCTCACATCATCTGGTTTGTCATCATGAATATATTTCTACATTCAGTTCCCTGTCGGACGTATCCATCGTCTTCTGAAGTCAAGGACAATGGCACATGGAAGAGTTGGGGCTACAGCTGCAGTTTATTCTGCCGCTATCCTGGAGTATTTAACTGCGGAGGTGTTGGAGTTGGCTGGCAATGCAAGCAAGGATCTGAAGGTGAAGCGTATTACACCGAGACATCTACAGCTTGCTATCCGTGGAGACGAAGAACTTGACACCCTCATCAAAGGAACAATTGCTGGTGGTGGTGTTATTCCTCATATCCACAAGTCTCTTATCAACAAGTCCTCAAAGGAATGAAAGTTCATAATTCGTTCTAATTAATGCAGGATAATGTAATTTCGGTGATAACAACTTTATTTGTGGATAATTTGCTCCTTGCGTTGGTTTGATTGATTGAGCCATCCTTCTCTAGATTATCTGAAATTATCTTCTCTTTTGGTATGGATTGTATTAACTAACATGCTCATTTCTGTGGTATGGTACTGCATGTGTCTAGAATTGATGTTGGCTTTTATCTTGTTAAACTGTCTGTGTTTGTTTTGAACTGCTTGGTTTCTTACTGTGATATTTGACTACAAGTAAAGAGTAAAGGAAGAATTAAATAATTGATTTGAGGAAAGGAAATAAGTGAATGCAATTACATGTGTTCATAGGTATCATGTCGAAGTTGGACATTGACAAGTGTTGACTCCGGACATGCCACTTTTATGTGATCTATGTCAGTGCTACATAGGTCATGATGTAAAAATTATACCACAAAACAGGGGGGGAAACAATGCAGGAGTAAAATTACACAGTTGATTGAGATACTTGAGAACTAAGAAGTTATATTAATCTTGTTTATCTTTTTCAAATACTAGACTAGATAAGATAGTACAATTAATATATGTGGTTGTTTAATTTTTTTTATCACGAGGAGTTTAAAGACTATATTGAGTACACAAAAAAAAAAAATCTTATTCACAAACGTAGCATTGATATAAATCTGCCAAAAAAAAAAGTTTGCATCTAAATGAATGAATTTTTTATGTTCCTATAAAAATAAAATAATTCATATTACCATAAAAGTTGATTAAAAACCCAACTAAAAGTAGTAACTTATTGAAAAACAACAACAAATTTTTTTATTAAAAAGCTAATTATCCATGTCTGATTGAAGATAATTTAAAATATTTAAAGACAAAAAAATATCTATCATGTCTAATTATCTTAAAAAAAATTTGTCTTCGTGGGAGGAAGTGTCAAAAGAAGTCCGCTGTGAACGGGAAGGGTGGTCCTAAGCCGCCGCCTCTAATATTTGAACGCCATCAGAAGTAACCACGCCTACATCTTAGACAATTCCAACAACTGCCCCCGAAGACGGTAGCATCTCCACGGCAGAAGAGGGAGATTCGAACTCCAGTTTTTTCTTAAGGAGGGCGTCGATGATCATTAGGGAACTTGGGGTCGAGAACAAGATCCAACTCAAACGTTGCTTTCTCCTTCATTTTTGTTGGGTCATTAGGGAACTTGGGGTCGGGAACAAACTCTAACTAAAAAATCTTGATGAATTGCTCAAGAGAGAACTTGACCTCGCATTCTTCCTTGTCAAGAACACATTCCTTGAACATATACGAGCTGGTAGGAGCAGCGAAGTGCTCCTCCATCCATAAGTGATAAGACACGAGTTTATGATCAATTTCTTTCGTGGCGCCCTCATGGTAAGCGGAGGCGCCAACACATCTAGAAGTAGCCAGTGAAGAATTTACCTCCAAAACTTAGCTATGCACACATCAGAGTCAGTAGACTCAGAGTCCCTCACCTTCAAAATCAGGACACTGGTTCTCATTACCCAAGGGAACAATGCAAATACACTTGTGGGCATTCCGGCTAACAGGGAGGATCACCACATACCTATCCTTCTAGGGTTTTAAAGAATCAGAATAATTTACAATTTTTTAAATCCTTTGTTGGAAAAACACTCAACCCTGTGGATTTCATGTAGACCTCTTGTGCTATACCTAGTTTAAGGAAAAGAAAAGATAGAGGGTGGGAAAACTCAATTGATACTCACACCAATATTGAAAAACCTTGACAAATTCCTAAACCAAGGGATGTAGTTGTGAAGGGGAAGTTGCTAATGGTTTAGAACATCTAACACGAAGACATCTAACAAGAACGTGATGTGGAGCTCTCAGAACAGAATGTCACAACTGATGAAACAACAACCTTTGAATTTGTTGCATACCCTCTTCCGTTCTCTTGGCATCTCAACTTGCCAGCGGCCTATGAAATTATTGATCCAGGAGATCTCATCCAACCGCTTAAAATCCTCAAAATAAGAAGGGACACCTAAACCATCGTTGCTCATCCAACCGTATTTCACGGTGTTGGGAGGGAGTTCGAGATTCGCCTTCTTCGACATCTCTTTGTCTATGTCCATAAAATGAAAATGAGAATCATGAGTGTGGCATCTGGAACTCTCCTTCAACCACCACACGATCTCTCTATGGGAGGGATGATTTCTAAATTACTTCTCTAAGGCTTTGCTCATGGACTTATAGGTTTTGTCACACTCAAAGGCTGTGACTTCGACAGGATTCTCCATCACAAATGTTGTGAGAAAAACCAACACCCGCCTTTACCTCCAATTCAGGGTGTGAATTCTCACTTGTTTCAGAAAAGGAAATCTCAACGTCTCCAGAACTCATGTCGCGAGTCACCTTCAACATGTCTCAAAAACCAACACCCGCCTCTCCAATTATAAGGGTGACTCAACGTCATCGTCAATGTCCATTTCACTTTTCACCAGTTTTGCATATATCCACCTCTCTCAAATACTGATTTGTGCGTTGAAGTGCTAATATGCCTGCAACACATTTCTCCTTCAAAACACTCAACCTCCACCACAACGGAGCACCGTAAACCATCGTTCTGCATATATAATCTTCATCGGACAAATCATAATCATTGATCAATTTTTTTTATTTTTCGAATACAACCCGTTTTTCCTTGGAAAATAAAGAAATAAGGCCAAGGGTCTTGCTAACTTGTGCCCTAAGGGCACAAAATAAGAAACTAAATGTAGAAATTTAACCTTGAAAATTGTGCATTCATAACCTTAAAATCTCAAGAACTTATATTTTCAGTACAATATTTATTACTGTATTCGGTCCTATTTATAAGAAAAATTTGACTTTTTAGATTTATTGAGTAATTAATGTATCTTATCTAGAATATAGACCAAATACATCATTTATACAATGAATCAAAAAAGTTAAATATTTCTTATAAATAAGATCGGAGGAAATTTTTAATTCTATTTTAAGATCTTTATCTTCTGCATTAAAGACACATATTAGCATTTCCCTTAAACCAAATTTAGTACTACCTTTATCCCTAATTATAGGGCATTTTTGAAAAAATAACGGGAATTAAGAAAATTGAAAGTGATACTCCCTTCGTTCTATAATAACTGAGCCATTTGTAAAAAAATTGTCCCGAGAATCTTGACCCATTTCACTTTTCAATACAATATTAATTACTTTTTTTTCAATTATAACTTTAATTAATACTACTTTCACTACTACCAATTCAATATATTCTACTTACATTTATGATAAATAAGAATGCACCAATACTAGACAAAGACGCTTAAAACCATTTCTCTCTCTCTTTTATTTATACACTTTTCTTAATCTGTGTGAAATGGTAAATTGACTTAGTTAAACTGGGACAGAGGGAGTAATAAATTTATTTTTAATTGCTATTGTTTTTACAATGTTATCTTAAGAGAGAGTTGATGTATGTTTTCAACGTAGTATTTAATACTGATTGAAGAAAAAAATATAAAATAAATAAAGGAAATGTTAACTTGTGCCCTTAAGGCACAAATTAATGTATCAAATATAGAAATCGTTGATTGGAATAAGTGCATTACATTTAATATTTAACTTTTTAATGAATTGAATGTACAAAATTTTAGATAACATTTCTTCTTTTGGTTTCTTAACATGTGTCATAAGGGCACAAGTTAACACTACCTAATAAATAAAGGTATGTCAGTAAAGAATTAATTAATGTACTTGGAAATACCGAAGAATCTTATAAAAAGCCACAAATTGTTTTTCAAAAGGTCTTATATTTAGGAACCGAAGTGGTATTTTACATATTTGTTGGACATAAAGTGTAATTAGATTTTTGTGAATATAAAGGGTCGCGGGGGGAACATAGAAGAAGAAATCAAACAACCTCAAAAGCCAAATCTTTCTCTCTCTAGAAGTGTTTGAAGTGCGAAAACATGTCGGGGAAAGGAGCGAAGGGTTTAACAACCGGTAAAACACCAGCAAACCTCAAAGATAAGGACAAGAAGAAACCCACTTCTCGTTCCTCAAGAGCTGGTCTTCAGGTTCTTCTTCCTCTCTCTCTCTCTCTATCCTTTCGTTTCGTCGTTTTCTTGTTTCTTAGCTATCGAATTGTCTTAAGATTTCGCCTTTTTCACTTTTTGTTTTGGATCTACATAGTTTATCGCATTTACCTTATGTTTCATAGCTAAAGTATTGAGTTTTATTCAATTTATAATTTTTTTGTTAAAAAATTTGTAACTGGAAAATGGGTTTTACTTTTTTTTAGAGAAAAATTGTATTTTTAGATTTGGGTTCTTATCTAAGATGAAGATTGGGGGTAAAAAGATTGATTTTTTTGACCAAAATTGAAATTTGGGTGTATTTTATTTTGATATTGCATTGTTATTGTTGTCGTACCGTTGTCTATATAGTGATTATCATTCTCATGTTATTAGTTTTGCACTGACCCATTTTCAATTCTCTTGTGTCACGTTGATGGTGTATATGGTTTGTTTGGAAGGGTTTAGTCCACCGTTTTTACTATTCTTTTTGGTAAGTACCTTGTTTTGTTTTATGGCGTATGCACACACGTGGACACTGACGTATCGATACTGATGATTAATAGTTTGAGAAAATTGAACAGTTGAATATGGTCACATGTGTCAGGGTTGGTGTTGTGTATACTGACTTACCATCACATGTTTTACACCGTAGATGCCTTTAATCTCAAGTGTTGGTGCTACATTGTTTATGGCTGTTTATTTTATTTCTTTGGACTTTTAATAGGACTAGGCCTTGATTTGATTTATTCTTGAGCAAATAGTCACTTTGGTCCGTGACATTGCACCTCGCTGTCACATAGGTCCCTGATTCAGGATTAAATACAAACAAGTCCCTGACTCTACACTTCCGTTATCACTTTAGTCCCTGCCGTTAAAAAAATCTGTTAAGTGATGATGTGGCACGCTGACAAGGAGTATGACGTGTCACAGGGACTA
>Ga0228711_1011461_pt1 | contig 11238 bp, 4 predicted proteins | sample MedpolnodulmetaG_2_FD_177996 | JGI IMG/M metagenome (GOLD analysis project Ga0228711, IMG submission 177996) | Root nodule microbial communities from Medicago polymorpha collected in Santa Monica, California, United States - brown nodules | ecosystem: Host-associated > Plants > Roots > Nodule...
TATTATCCAAAAAAATTGGTCATTACATTATATATCCTAAAAAATACGTCGGCACATATTGACCAAAAAACGGATGAACACCGACCAAAAAGTGTCATATTTCACCTAATGAAATTAAATCCTCTAAATGTTCCACAACATCTTCAAATTCTTCGTTTGCTTTAACCGGAGTGTCATTCAACAAAATAAGATTGTCTTGATTTGTTGGTTTTTTTGCCTTAACTGCCGTTCAAGTTCGTGATAATACAAAAAAAACAGCAAAACCAATCAGATGTAAACGAGTTAAAACTTGCAATACCTGTTCTTTGATGCATATTGTGTGTAGAAACGTCATAGCAATCGATCAACAATGATTTGGAACCAAGATTTTGACAAAATATTTTTGAAATGGGGATTTTGAGTTTAGGTAATGGTGAGGTAAGGTGATGAGTGAATAGGAGTAGGGGTTTTCTGGTTTTAGGGGGAAAAAAGCAACGGCAGTTAACTACCGCTGGGGGCTTTTAGGTCATTTACATGTGTCAATATGAAGTTTTCAATGTCAGAAAAACAATTTTCCTGTAATGAAGTGGGATCAAAGATTGAGTCCAATGAATTAGGGAGACCCAAAAGGGATCATACTACACCTAACAAGTGGAATAACTATGTTGTCATTTAGAAGTGACTCATTGATTCTAGAATGATGGCGACTCACTAGTTTGTTAGGAAGGATCTAGAATAGCTTTGCCTATATAATATCTTGCACCTTCTCTATTACAATTATGAATGAAATTAAGTCTATTTCTCTCTCTTCAATTCTTAAGAGGTTCTCATTCTTTGTCCTACAACAGAGGAATATCTTTCACTCTATCACTTTATTACGAAGGTAGACTTTATAAAAGCATATAATTATGTGAATTTGGAATATTTACACTACATGGATATGCGATAGTTTTAACAAGGTTTGGAGGTGGTTGATTAGAGCTTGTGTGTCTGCAAGTGTGACATTTAGTACATGTTTAATACCATAATGGATATGTTAAAATCGAAGTGGGTCATCGTGAGTTTGGTATACCCACCGTGATACCAAACAGAGATTTAATCTTACGAATTAGAGCCACACATATAACTTTACGGTAGAGAACGGACTCAATAAGGTGATCTTTTGGCTCCCATTTTGTTTTTATTAGCAGTTGAAGGAAAGTAAAATTCACGTCCCCAATTAACAACTCATTTACTTCTTGTAAAAAAAAAATTACTGATACTTCTCGTAACTTAAGACACATATAACTAACAAACAATTCAACAGTGCCTTGAAATTTGTCGTCCTAGATCGTGAGATTGTGATTCTACTTCTAGTAGTATATATAATTGTCAGAATGTTTGCCATTTTTAAAAACTTGTCCCACCGACCCTTGCCTTAATGGTTGCATATTTTTTGTCAAAAATATTAAAGGTGTGAAGTATCCATCAATTTTATCAATGACTAATTTTGACGAAAAATTTAACTGGACATAATTAGTGGGATCTCTCCTTCTAAGTTCTAAGTTCTAACCTTGTTTCGTTTAAGAGATTCAAATTTGGTGTTATGCAAAAACTATATCATTTCCCATGAGATGATTAAACTAACTCTTTTATAGTGTTTTGTTATATACAACGATCAAAAATCAAACTTATGATTACACACCTATGATTTGAATACACTCTTAACTCATTTCTTGGTTCTTAGAATGGATAAGATCAACCGTTTGACCTCCAATTTCCCACCTCAACATAAAATCTTACAATATCACAGTTTCAAAATAAAAATAAAAATAAGAAACTCATGTCACACCATAGTAGTAGTTTTTTTTTTTTTGACAAATAGTACCTTAATTATTTGATTACAATCATAGGTTAAGAAGACACTATATGTACTCGATCACATGCTAGAGTTGACCCTAGAAATACCTTCCAATATCTTAAAACTTAACAAACATGAAGAACTGCCAAAAAGCTTTTCATACTTAATAGGAAGAGAATTTGCGCGAATATTAAAAAAATAAATAAAGGAAGACCATAGTCTAATTAAAAAAACCCTAAGCACGTGACCAAATTTAATTCAAGAAACCATATCATGTCCATACATATTATTCTCTCTCTTAAGAGAATCATGAATTACATTATTACTAGAAGAAGAACCATAATTAAGGTACTGAGTGAGTTCATCTTGGATATAGTAAGAAGATTTCTGATCTTGGTTGATTTGTGGTGTTGGAATCACTTGCTCATTTTGCATCTGGATGCATAGTATCTCTGCTTGAGCAACTGCAAGTTGCATTTGAAGCTCAGAAACTTGATTTTGCAAGTAAGATATTGCTCCAACACAGCCATAAACTGGATCCCTCACTCTTGCATTTGCTTCATAGACTAAACTGTTCACTGCATCTGCTCTTTGGTGAACTGGGAGCTCCTGATAAATACCAAAAAAAGAATCGTTTAGAGTCAAAATACTAAGAAAGGTAAAGAATACATAACAATTCATAAAGTTTCTCTTTTTTATGTTTCATATTACTTCTACAATTAGAACCTAAAATAAATCTACAAAAAATCTCTACATAATTGGCTTTTTATTTTTTTGACAAAAACCCATATATTTTATTCACAAACTATTCAACCTACAAGGTGAACTTTGAATAAAAACATGAGTACAAAAGATAATAACAAATGCAAAAGTTGTTTTATGCATATGATTGGTCAACTAATGCAAAAAGTTGTTTATATAGTCCCTTTAATCATCAAAGAAAGTAAATGAAACACTAAAAAAAATTAAGAGGTACCTGCAACATTTTGCTAACATTGCTAGCACCAAAAACCTTGTGAACTATGGCAAATTTTTGGGGTTCATGAGAAGGGAAATAAGGAGCAAAGGTGCAATCTTTTGTGCATCTTCGTCTTAGAAGCTTGCATGAAGCACATGGTGAATTTCCACCCATTTTTTTCTTCAAAAGAAACTTATAAAACAAAAAAAACAGAGGAAGTTAATAGAAGACAAAACAAAGGAACAGAGCATATAATGAGACTAAGAGTGGGAGTGTAATGTGTATTTATAATGGTCTAAATCAAAGTATCAACGGCATCACATTCAACTATACTTTATATATTTATTAATATTTTTATTTAAAAATGTAATAAATGATTTGGTTATTTTAATATCTCTTTCTTCCCTATTTCTTCTGGCTGTACATTATTTTATTTGATTGTAATAATAGAAATAAAAAATTGGTCACGACGGAAAATAGAAATAGAAAATCAATTTGCCCTAGTAAGGTCTTGTGCTAGTAACTTATAACTTATTGATTCAAATTCAAATGAGCGGTCATTTGATGGACCCAGAAACATGGGTAAGTGTTACACATATAATCCAGTTTTCAGTTAAGGAATTTGTCTCATTAGTGATACTATAAAGTCTTATAAGGCGATTGTCTCATTTGATTTTCAAATGAATATTATAGAGTAGTGAGTTTTATAAGGTCAACTAAAGTAAAAAAAATAAAAATAATGTGTTGATTTTTTTTTAGGGTTAAATGTGTTTGTTGACAAGTTTTGGTTTATTTCCGGTAAAAAAAACTTGGGATTGCAACCTTATAATTTGAAGATTTTTTGGTTTTGAACCAATGACATCAAACTTTAAAATTTAAGGTACTTTCTCGCTCTGTAATTTGAGTGAATATTGATTTACCACTGCCCCCAACCCCGCCCGTTATATCATCTATTTTCTATAGTCAAAAGTCACTAAGGTTCAAAACCAAATAATCCTCAAATTACAACGTTGAAACCAAAGTTTCTTTTACGCGGGTAAACCAAAACTCGTCCACTTGGCAGGAGGTAAACAACATTTAACTCTTTATTTTATTCAGTCAACAATGATATAGACTTATTGTGGAGAACCGAGAAATCTCTAACGAAAGCGTGACGATGAATGATCTTAGAGACACCTCTTTTGTATCAAACATTTTGATACATATAGATTACTCTCAAGATATCCTCCGGTTATCAATCACAAAAGAGTTATATTAATAAAAGTGTACACAAATTCGACATAAGAGATAATAAATTATGTGTGCCCTCAATCGTTAAGGAGATTGTTTTGTCTCAATTAATGCCCAATAAAAACTATTAAAATTAATGACATTAGGTATTTTCCTATACTTTGATTGTAGGAGTCTTACGTATAATCTTATTTATGCGTAGTTGAAAATTGTGTATATAATTGGATTGTTTGACATATAATTCAACAATTCAAAGCTTAATTTTGTAACATATAGCCATAAGGATATCTGAAGAGAACACAAGAGTTTATAGCCACGTATCATAGATCTAACAATTTGGAAAGCATTTATATGTTTTTTTTATAAAAAAAGAATTTGTATCTAATGAATTTGTATCTTAGATAGTAGCCTTTTAGATGTTTGTATATAATAGACATCCTAAATTCGAAAATGATTGTAAACATATATATGTCGCTTACTATATATTGATAACCCACTCAAACTACATTGTGACATGAGTCAATCATATACTGCTGGAACAACAATATTTTGTAAAGGCTTAATTGTATCTTTGATTCTTTATGTTTGTTTTATGTTTTAAATTGGTTTTCTATGTTTTAAAAATTTTAAGTTGGTCATTTATGTTTTAAAAGTTTTAAGTTGGTTCAAAACGTTACTCACATTGGAATAAGTTAGTATGTTTTGTCACTTGACCGTTTAAAGATTCAAGTTGACAATATTGGTGGTGAAATTTAAATAATTTAGAAAATCAGTATTAATTTTTTTGTTTTTTTTGTTTTATTAAACTCGATATCAAGTCGCAGAAGGGACTAACTTATTTCAATTTGAGTAACGTTTTGAACCAACTTGAACTTTTAAAACATAAGAGACCAACTTGAAACTTTTAAAACATAAAAGATCAACTTAAAACCTAAAATAAACATAAGGGATCAAACATAAAATTAAGCTTTTGTGAACTATATTTATTAACTTGTTATTATTGTTGAAGGATGGAACATATAAAGATAGCATTTTTGTTAGTTGTCTAGCTGGTCAAAGACTTGACATCTAAGGTCTAATTTATACCATTGTTGTTGATAAGGATGCCATAGATTACTCGGAGACTCACTTTAATTATGTTCTATAATTTTGGTATGGATACAAATCTTCTTACTATTATTTTTGGCACAAATAAAGTTTATGAAGTTATTGATGGAAGCTGAAATTAGTTGAGGTCAGATAGGTTTATTCAATTGTGATTCCTTTATCTTAAAGTGGTTGGCATTGTGGGAGGAACTTCATCCCTCAACCGTATGTTCCCTAACTAAGAAATGCATAAATAAAAGCATAAATGTAAAGAGATAAAAAAAAGAAAGAAAGTGTGAAATGATCTTGTTTGACTAATTGAATGTGTTAATTACAATGTATAAACAAAATATTTATAGTGTGTATCATGTGATAACTCCCATAATAGTGGGATCATGACGCTCCACGTCCGGCTTCCATTTCCTTTCCTCGACATGATTTGTTAATAGTATCCTTGGTTCGCTCCAAAATTAGTTAGTGGTGTTTCGAGTAGAGATTGAGGATTTGTCGTGTCATTGTCTAGTCCCACTAAGTTTTGACTCAGTTCTGAGTTAGTAGCCTTGAGAAAGAATCAGCTCCCTTGTTTGGTTGATCTAACGTCACCTTATTTACTCTACCGAGAGCCTTCCTCGTCTAATCATTTAATCGTCTATTTGTTGAGTTCGATAACAGGGTAATTATATTTTACGTGTAAACATAAATTATTATTGTTATAACTATTTATGCATCATTTGAGCAAATATAGAATTTGCATTTAAGAAATTTCAGTTTGATCTTACTAAAAAATTTAGTTTGACCAATTAGAAATAAGCATCATTTAGAGATGATATTGGATTAAATTTTCCAGTTTGATCTCACCTTTAAGTTAATCTTAATATGTTAAAATCAAAATGTAATACTCTCTCCGTCCTAAAATACTTGGCATAATTGATCTTATTACGCATGTCAATGCATAACTTTGAGCTTAAATATCTTGAATAATATATTAGAAAAAATTATGAAAATTTGATATTTTGAAAATATTCATCGAGACGAATCTAACGATACCTTATATGATATTATTTATCTTTATATATTAGTAGAAAAATACGGTCAAAATAAGTTAAATCAAAATTGCACATTTTCAAATAAGTCATATATTGCGGGACGGAGGATACCTTTCTCTTCATCAATATATAGTACCGCAAATTGGATAGAGTTTGACTTGTCAATAAAAAACAAAATGAAAGAGTATTCTACTTTCTTTCTCGTTAATTCAGTAATAATACCACTTTCATATACCATTAAACATAGAACAAAACATGCATCTTATATTCCATTTATATTAAAACAGAATCGTCACTAACATGTGATAAAGTTTTGACAAGTAGTAGATTGTGACAAGCAAGTTGTCAAGTATGGCTTACACGTTGTTTGATTAATTTATATATAAGTATGATTGACGTTGTTTAATTAGTTGCATGCTCTCTAAGTCAAGGCAACGGGGACGGTCGGAAGCACCCGGTCGTTACAAAGAAGCAGGCTCAATATTTGAATTGTTTGTTTATATTGTTACAAACACAAACAGAAAAACATGCATGTGAATGCACAAGTGATCTATCCACAATTATTTCATTGATTAGCACGGGATAGTTCGTTTGTAAATTGTAGATTTAATTGCAGTTTTAGTCCTCTAATTTTTTCAAAGTTGTAATTTTGGCCCCCTAAGAAAAAAAACTACAAAACAGCCCCCTAAGTTTTGTAACTGTAGCAGTTTTGGCCCCCCAAGGCAAAAAAAAATATAAAAAATAACACGTGGCATCTCACTTAGGGTGCCACATCAGCGTAGACCGAGTCAATATCAGCCTTGGAGGCCAAAACTGCTACAGTTGCAAAACTTAGGGGACTGTTTTGTAGTTTTTTTTCTTAGGGGGCTAAAATCGCAACTTTCTAAAAGTTAGGGGGCTAAAACTGCAATTAAACCTAAATTGTAAGGTGGTTGATGGGGAAGGGATTCACTCAAAAAATTTCAAGTTTTCTCATGTTAACATCCACACCCTTAAATGCTTGATCTCCCTTCTTTTTAATATTAGATATTTTAATTCAAATGGTTAAGATTTCATTGAAACTCTCCTTTTAATGGAGTTGATCTAGTCGTGTGGATGATGTCTCTCACTTTTTATAAATATTTTTTTAAGAAAATGTTAAATAAACGGTGCCTTTAAGATATTGTTTAAGAAATCAAAATAAGAAAACTTTGCGTAGCAAATTGTGTATTTATGATTATATCAAGTGTTTGAGTTATATTTTCAAGACACAATTTCTTTTTATGAATTGTTTAAACAATGTTCTTTATGCATTTGTTAGCATAACTTCATACTCCCTCCATCCCATAATAACTGAGTCATTTACAAAAAAATACTGTCCTAGAAAAATTGACTCATTTCACTTTTCAATACAATATTAATTACTCTTTTTTTCCCAATTATAACACTAATTAATACTACTTTCACCACTCGCAATTCAATATATTCTACTTTGCATTTATGATAAAGAAGAATGCACTAATAATTGATAAGGGCACTCAAACCCATTTTTCTCTCTCTTTCACTTATACACTTTTTCAGCCAAGGGCTCAACTAAAATGGGACGGAGGAAGTATGTGATGCTCTTAACACATCTCTTTCTCTCTCGCAGAAAATTGATGGGTGTACCTAGAACGTGATATGAGTCACTCAACTATAATATATTTTTTTGGTAGTGTAAGATATTTTAACTTACTTTTAGGTGGATAATGGAATAATATAATATATTCCACATCAGTGAAAATACGAACAAATGTGACGAGTGGTAAAATCCTAAAAAATATAAAAATAGGAGAGGTAAAATTCCGAGTTTTAAAATAGAAGGTAAATTCAAATTAAGCTAAAATAGGAGGATTAAAACTACATTTAAATTTTACATGAATTAACTCTATGAAAAGCTATTCCATGAGTAAATTGATCTCTATATATAATGAATTACTCTGCTTAATAACTTACTACAAATATTGAATCTCACTAATTCAACCGTTGATTATTGTCATAATATATTAATGATCAAGCACGTAGAGTTTTATATAAATCTAAAATTCGTAGCTATATAATCTTACAATTAGTATCTACTTATGTTTTTTAAATTTTAATGTTATGTTCATTTGAAATTGTTTAATAAGTAATCTAACAATTAGTATTTACTTATGCTTTTTAAATTCAATATTACATTAATTTGAAATTGTTTAATGAAGAATCAAATAGTGTTAGAATTTTATAAAAATTCGTAAAGTTGATCTACTCAATAAAAATTATTTATTTAACGGTTGAATTAGTGAAATTTATTATTTGTAATCAGTTATAAGTTGTTATTATCTTCATCTCAAAGTTTCTACCATTGTTACAATACTTTATTAAGTAAAGCTTTTTTCATTAGAAATATAAATATTTGTTTGAATTGTATTGAAGATGTTAAATACAATAAGGAGAATGTTAATCAGTGTCCTTAAAGCAATGGTTAAGCATCCAAAATAAGTAAGTTTTAATGAAAAAATTGTGTAATCATTACTTGATTAAAAACATCTAAAATTTCTAAAACAAAATTTCTATTTATAGATTCTTTAACTATTATCCTGAAGGTACTGGTTAGGAAGAGTGATGCAACAATCCACTTGAGTTGTTTTAACAACATTGACTTAAAATTTAAGAGTGCGTACTCCTCAACTCCAGTATCTAAGAATTTAGCAAAAATTTAGTATGACTAACCAATCACGTCCATATAATATTTCAATTAGAAAAGCAAAGAAAAACAGAACTTACCACTAAGTCATTAATGAGATTCCTGACATTCATTTAAGTTGTAGGGATTATTATAAATGAAGCTCATTTCCATATTGAAACACTAGGCTATCCTCGCATTAATTGCCTCACATGATTCAAAGCTTCCTTTTCATCTCTTTCAAAATAAAACACCTCTCCATTCATGCTTTGACTGTATCTTTGTTTTCTAAAATGTTTCCCCCTAAAAAAAACGGTAATATGTTTCCTTCAACAATAAAATAATTAAACCTATGTCTAACCTTAATATGATAAAATGACATGAGAAATCGTTATAGTAGCTTTCTTTGTTTTCGGTTAATTGTTTAGTTGTCATATCTAAAATTTACACTAACAAGGTCATAATCACAAGGATAACTTGTGACACATGATTAATCACGTTAAAAAATATGGCTAGTTCAATTGGATAAAATAATCAATTCTATATATGATTAGCAACGATTTCACAATTTTCGTCGTGATCTAAACTAACCATGTACTTAACTGAATTAATCATAATTTGGTGTGTATTATTTAATTAACCAAATGTTGCATGCGTAGATAAAATTGGATGTCTAACATTTTTCATATGATAAAACGGTACCCCTTCCTTCCCTAGGTGAGCGGTACTATAATGTATATAGATAAAGAAAAGTGTATAAGCAAAAACTAGAAACTCTGTATCTGTATTTAAGAGTTTTGCTACCAAATATTCCAAGAACATCTTTAACAAAAAGTAGAAACTTTGTATCAAAAAGTTGAAAATACCTTGTTCAAGAAAAAAAATTGAAAATACACTTCCACGCCATTTTTTAAGATAATATTTTTATTTCAGTTTCATTAACAAATGTCCTACCACACACATTTATTTTTAAATATAAATATATACAAGTTGTTTAGAGCATTCACATTGGTGATGTCTTCACCATTTAAGACATGGTACCTAATAAATACCTTCAATGTGGAAAAAAAAATTTAGGGTCTTCTAGGATCCAGGTCTCACTTACGACTCAATGCTTAAGTGGATCCCACATTATTTTTTCTTAAATAATCATTGTCATTGTACTATTGTTTTTCAATTGCAATTTACCTTGACTTTTTTAATGTCATTGTACTATATTGGTAGGACCCATATATACATTTTGTTAGAGGGTTTCTATTGGAGTGGTTGAGTACCTATTAGGTACTATATATTATTAAAAAATTATTAGAAAAATGATGTCTCAATGTGGGACCCGTTTAAAACCTGAAAATTGAGGGTCTCCATTGTCGATACTCCTATGAGTTAACCAAATGGGTTGATTTTAAGCTTGCTGTGTGTAAGAGATAGATAGGGCCCAAATATAATTTCAACCCCTCGGATGGAGAGACTATGGAAGCTGAGACTGATAAATTTGTCGTTTGGTTTCTCCAAAGTCCCAAATTTTGAAGGCAATAAAATATGGGTGAAGAACAGACATCTCACTATGTTTGAAGAAAAAACATGAGCCCTTCAACGTGAAAATTAAATGAGCATCGATGTGATGAAGATTCATTTTCGAGATGCATGTTGTTTAATTTTCTACCAATGCTGAATATATTTTCTAACTTAGTTTTGTTTATTTTAACAGGGACATTTTTTTTTTAAGGTACTAATAGGGAAATGCTAGTAAGTTATGGTTACATTAATTTTTAGGGTTTTAACTTTAGACAATATGATAGTAAAAGCTTCTTTGGAGTCACTTAAAGTTCAGCTCACCAAGCACGCAAACTATCAATTTTGGGACATACTGAAAATATGGTGGCCGACCACGAGTCAGGGTGGACAACTTTTTTATCCTTATAAAACTTGGTTTGTAAGGTGATGAATGTCTCTTCTTACTCTTATCAAGAGTCTTATCTATTCGATGCGGAACTTGAGTTTTTTCCAATGTACACCCTCTTACAACGAGCACTCATTGGTTTGGTGTGGTGAGTGTATGTAAATAGTGGGCAGCCCGATCGATATGCTTTGATATCATGTTGATTATGTCTAACTCACTATTATAAAACCGGCTTGTGATATGATAAGTGCCTTCTTTTTATAAACTCTTATCAAAAGTCATATTTATCTGTGTGATACTTGAGTTTTTTCTAATATTGACCAGAGTTCCATATATTGATCGGGGGCATTTTATTTTTTTTTGCACAGTAGTATCGCGTATAATTAAAATTGGAATCATGAAGGAAAAAAAAAAAAAAAAAAAGAAAAAAAAAAAAAAAAAAAAAAAAAAAAGAGAAAAAAATTTTAAAAAAAATATATAAAAAAAAAAAGAAAAAAAAAATAAATTTATTATTTG